>OKOF01000030.1_pt1 | contig 94523 bp, 77 predicted proteins | sample 1614051 | NCBI WGS metagenome assembly OKOF01 (sample SAMN04436902, study PRJEB24849) | human gut metagenome | biome: human gut; feature: NICU; material: stool | host: Homo sapiens | place: USA: Saint Louis, MO | collected 2012-03-21
ATATAACTGATTTTGCTTTGTTTAAACACGGGAGATCTCCACTATGATTGGTATAATTGGAGGCTGGATGAGGTCTACTGCTTTATACGCTAGGTGACACAACTTTCAATAATTTAGGGAGGAAATATGGATTATATTTATATCGTGCCACACGTACTTGTGATGCTAGTTTTTTCTATCACGTTAAGAATTAAGAATAAGATGTTTAAAAAAGAGCGAATAGAACGAATAGCGGCATTTAAACGGATTGACTCTGACGAGAGTGTCGGCATGGAGAAAGACGGTGATGAGAGTTTGAACACGCTCGTTGGTCGAAATTTGTATATTGAAAGAATGATGAATTCTCAAATGATTGGGAGCTATTTGGCCGTCATTTTCTTTTCTGCAGGGGTTATCTATGGGAACACATTTACAGGGCTTCTTCTTTTACCAAGTATCGGGGTCTTCCTCCTCTTTGCTAATGTGATTTTTCTGGGTGAAGAACAAGTTTTTCGCGTCATCAAGCAGAGAAAATTGGAAAGACTCTCGGAAAGGTACCCAAGCTTAATGCGTGTTCGAAAGGTTGGGTCAAAATGGTATTATCGCTACCTTTTACTGCTTGTCGTAGTTGGGGGACTCAACTTCGCTATATTTTATGCTGCTGCCGTTGTCTTCTACTAAAGCGTTGAATCAGTCGCTTCTCGGAATTTGATGCCTATTGGAACCCGAATGCTGTTGTGGAACAAGTAAGTAAAACAGTTCCGAGTCGTGCCAATCTCGGGCCGGATGGAGTGAGAATGCGGAACTAGAGCGGTGCTGACAAAAACCGAGTCGCTGTGTTGTTTCGTCGGATGAGCCTATTTGGTCGCTATATCAGTCTCAACGGACACTTATCTTGACCTGTATCGATTTACATAAGCAATGCTTGATACGGAATTGTACACTTCATCTTGGAATATTTGTCAGAGAGAGTCTATAGTGATGAGATCGGGAGTGACTAAGGTATCACTGAATCTGAGACGGTTCTAGTCAGAACAACGTAATTTTGTCACAGTAAAAAAGGCTTTCAGATTTTCCTACCAAGATACTTAAATGTGTTTTATCTGAGTGATTCTGAATTTTTTAGCCGAGGGCAGAAAATGTTTAAGGAAAGGAATATCAAAAATGAATGTCTATATACCCTTTATTGAGATGGTTTGTATCTGGGTGGGCGCTTCTACAATTATTTCAATTCTCAGAGGAAAACAGAAAAACAAGTTACTCCAAGAAGGCAAATATACAAATGAAAGTTACTCAGAAGCTAGAAAGAAGATGCAGGAGCTTACCACAAAGGCGTCAAATCAGCTTTTTAATCGTGCTTATAACATCATTATTGTTTGGTATTTTTTCATCGTTGTGTTTTCGTTAGGAGCAATAACGGCGAATTTTTCAATTGCGCCGGTTATTTACTTAATTGATGCGATCTTCTTTTTTGCTTTTGCAGTTATTAATCTTGGTGCATCATATTATACTCAAAAAGTGAGGAGAAAAATAAATGCTGAGCTACCAAAAATTAAGTGTGCGGTGAAGATACTAGTTTTTATTTTTCGGGATTTTGGTACGGCGTTAGTATTTTTGGTTTCTTATTTGCAGGCTTAAGCTGACTATATAAGTGTTGCATAGCGTTCATTTGGAACGTTTTGTCTATGTTTTTTAAGAGTGATATTGATTTGTTGCACTTGTTTTTTCGGTTTCATAAAGAGTGCTTTGACGGCGATCCTCAAAAAAACCGAACCAACAAGGTGGCGTCGGTTCGGTTTTCCATCAGTCGAGCTTAACGACAAGCTTAATTGAGAGGTGGTTCTTGTGGTAAAAGACTATAAAGTGGTCTTTTAAAAGAGAAATTGAGGTAAATAATAAGGTGTGACAGAACTAGGTATGCCATTGGTTACCGCAAGAATTGTAAAGCCGTATACAATCAGCATAAACATGATGAGCATAAACAAGTAGCTTTCTCTTTGTCGTTGCAAGATGCTTGATGGCGTCCAGAGTAAGTCATCTTTGTTATTACCTTGACTAATCAACGTTAAGAATTGGTTATATTGATACCACCAGATTATTGCTGCTAGAGTCCCAGCGACACTTGCGCAAATTAACATTGAATTTCTGACACTGTCTGATTGACTCAGGAACCAAAGATGAGTCAGGTTGACGGGAACAAGTTTGAAAAATAGGCCAAATTGGATACCCAGAGCACAGGCAATAAGCAGAGTAGTTGTTACCAACAATACAATCGAAATGGTTCTTAACGTTTTGAGTAAACGATGTTGCATATAGACTGTTTTGAAGTAAGAACTGCGTGAGTGGTCGATCTGTTTTTTTGACATGTGCGGATGTTTTTCTTGTTGAAGGGAAATAACGCTTTTGTTTCCAACCTTGATGATTCGTATTGGCATTAGAAAAACAGTGATAAGAAAGAGCAAGATAATGAGCAAAATAAATTCCCCTTTTTAATTGAATTCAGGCTAATCCAAGAGCCGCTAATACTGCTTCGCTACCACCTGATGCTCCGGCTGCCGCTCCTAGTCCACCTGTAATCCAGAGTAAAAGTCCAAAAGCAAGTACTGTCAGCGCAACCTTATGCCAGTCATGAGGTTGTACTCCTTTTTTCTCTTGATGTGAATAATTCAGGTTTGCTTAAATATTGAAAAAAGCATTAAGGGTGTTTGGTAATATCTGAATTCCAAGGTTGGGAACTCCAATTCATCAGCAGTATCCATGATATCGTCGGAACTGTAATCATACAAGCCTAGTTATTTTCTAAATTCAAAAAGTGCAACGCTATACGCAGCGCCCCAGTCACCAGTGCCTCCCTTTAACAAGATCTGGGTATCAGATAGCATGGTATTAGAGTTACCGTTAAATCTATTATTTAGGAAAGAATTAAATCGATTTTCATTTTCAAAATCCAAAAAATAATCTTTGCGGATAAGTGAAAAAGATCTACCGTTGACCAATTCCTGCTGACCTTTAATGTTACTATACAGATTGATCGCGTCAACATCTGCCAAGACGTCCTCAGTGCTAAACACTCCTGCAGTTCCAATGTGAGAATAGATTGATTCATAAAAAGATGTGAACTTAGAGACATCCTGATGTGCTTTTTCCATGGCTGTCAGTAAGTCTCCGAGCCAGCCCCCTAGATCCTGAATGCCAGATGCCGTAGAAGGAAAACCCAAAAATAATAGTGCGTTTAGTGTAGCCATAAGATGAGCAACATCAACTTGAATTCCAGAGACATTGTCAAAAAGTGGTTCAATATCTTTAAGCGTTGATACATTGAGACTATCGTTTGCCTTTGCCAACCATGCTGTGTCGATAGTCCCGGCCAGTGCGCTCCAACTGAGGCCTGTGTAATTAAACTGTCGATTGAATTGTGCAATTAGTGGATATGCTTCGCGAGGAACTGGGATTGTTCCCTTCAAGGATTGAATATAGGCGAACGCTAATTGCTCAACACTTTGAAGTTGCGAAAAAAATGCTGAGTTTTTACTAGTTGAACTTTCAGATACTTTTGAGGTACCTACATCCAAGCCAGAACTAGCAATCTGATCAATGTCTACACCATAAATCGGATATTCTACAAATTGATCAAACGCCCAATTGCTGGGCATTTTAAATCCGAGGTTTCCACTCCATCCGTAAGACATATTAGCTACGAAGCTATACCCGATTCCTGCCTTTTCAGCGTGAAGACAGACGTTCCGAGTTCCATAAATTCCGGTTTGATAGATTGAACTGCTAAGCATATCTTGGACAGTACGGATGTATGGAATAACAGTTCCGGCAATATCGCCTTCTTGAAGGTCAACATCAACGGCAAAGTAAATAACGGTTCCAGCAGGTAATCCTAGATTAAGTGCTGCCTTAATAGCGGTTCTCGCATCTGCTTTGCCTTGACTCCCAGTGAAGTAAGTTTCAACGTATCCACCGTCTTCGTAAATTGGAAAGAACTTCATACCGCCATCAAGAATCGTTTTGATTTCTGTTGGGGTTAGGTTCTTGGGCTTAAAGTCAGTACCGACTGTGCCTGTTAGATAACGACCGACAATGCTAAAACCGTAGTCTCGAAAATGTTTAACATCTTCTGCGGTCAATTGCGTTGCTGTGTCTAATGCGATGGAATCACGACCGGTATCACCATTGCTGGTAACTAGGCCCTTAATAACAGTGTAGTCAGCGATGCCGGAAGTTTTGTTAGGGTATTTCATAAACTTCCGGAAGCGAATGATGCTGGTGGCTACGTCGCTTCCAAAGCTTTCACTGAAGTCACCGCTGTACATGCTATTTAAGTACAAACCATATTTGACGATCTTGACTAACAGGCCGGTTGATCCGACAGATAGCTGGACGTTCTTTAATGCAGCATTGGTGGCATCACCGAAATTACCGTTTGCAATATCAGCGGAGATACTCGCGGCTCGCTGTAAGGCGTAAATCAAACCAACATTTGGCTGACTAAAATTGAAATAATTGAAAGATCCGCTACAACTTTGCATATTAGATTTCGGTTGCAACCCGCTTAGTAAATAGTACACTAACATTAATATACTAAAAGCGGAGGGAACAGGATGAATGATGAGCTGACGATTCGAAGCGGGATTCGTGATGTGATGCCGACAGTGTTTGGGTACATTACTGTCGGGATGGCTTATGGCATTGTGGCGAAAACCGGGCATTTGTCGCTGCTGATGATCGGGCTGATGTCGCTGATCGTGTATGCCGGATCAGCTCAATTTGTGTTGGTGAGTATGTTAGCAACCGGCAGTCCGATTGGGGCCATGGTGATTTCAACGGCCTTGATTAATGCGCGGATGAGTCTGATGTCGATGACGGTCGCTCCTTATTTAAAAGATGAATCAATGACTCAGAATGTGCTGATTGGCACCTTGCTGACGGATGAAAGCTTTGCGTTGTCGATGAACAAGCTTAATTACACCGGCCATCATTTAAATGCTCCCTGGTTTCATACCGTCAATGTTGGCGCGTACTTAGTCTGGTTTATTGCCAGTCTTTTAGGGGCGGTGATTGGTGGCTTGATTCCTAATCCTGATAATTTTGGGTTGGATTTCGCAGTTGTTGCGATGTTCATCGGTTTGCTGTACTTACAGATGATTACGGATCGATCGAAGCCTTTTTTGCGGCATTTAAGTGTGGCCGGTGTCGTTGCCGTCGCGATGGTGGTGCTGGTGCGTTACTTGCCGGGGACAACGGCGATTATTGTCGCAACCGTGATTGGCTGTCTGTTTGGAATGGGGGTGGAACGGCATGCAGAATCCTGAAACATTTGTGGCGATTTTGAGTTGCGGGCTGGCGACATGGTTATTGCGGGTGGTGCCGATTGTCTTGGTAAAACGCATGACGATTCCTAAATGGCTGCTGCATTTTCTCAGCTTTGTACCGGTGGCGATTTTATCCGCAATTTTTGTTGAAAGTCTTCTGGTGATTCACCCCGGACAATGGCCAGGCGTCAACTGGTCGAATTTACTAGCATCGCTGCCTGCGATAGTCGTGGCGATTATAACCAAAAGTCTCTTTGCCGTCGTGGTCGCGGGCGTTGCTGCAATGGCGATTTTACGGTTGTTAGGTTGGGCTTAGCCAGTATGGTCATCTTTTTAAAAAAGGTGGCTTTTTTTATTTTCTTGATAGCAGCAAAACTTTGATTTAACGGGCATCAGGAAAGCTTTCTTTTAGTAAAAATAAGAGCTTTATATTGGTTTAACTCATATATCAGAATTTCTAGTGCCAAATAAAATAGCCATTGACAAGTTTTACTAAAATAAGTACACTACAAGGTGTAAGCGATTTCAGAAAACGAACTCTTTAAAACTTGAAATGGAGGCTTTTTGCATGGAGACATCGTTGTTATACCCAGTGACCAATGATCAGCGCACGGATCAGAAACTGGATGGACTTTGGCAATTTAAGTTTGATGAAGCTGGAGAAGGTGAAAAGTCCGGCTGGGAGACCGGTTTTCACGATGGCGTTTCGATGCCGGTTCCGGCTAGTTTCAATGACTTCTTTACGGATAAAGCAAGTCGTGAATATACCGGTGATTTCTGGTACAGCCGTAACTTTTTTGTCCCTTCTGCGGCTAAGGGAAAGGCATTGTTTCTGCGGTTTGATGCGGTAACTCACCGGGCCACGATTTTTGTTAATGGCAAAGAAATCCGGACGCATGAAGGCGGCTTTTTACCATTTGCTGCCGACATCAGCGAGGCCGTTAAGTATGGTGCCGAAAATACCGTGGTTGTCAAAGGTAATAACGAATTGTCGCGGGAAGCATTGCCGGCCGGGGATACGATTACGCTGCGGAATGGTAAGAAAATGGTACGCCCGTTCTTTGACTTCTATAATTACTCCGGTTTAAATCGCTCGGTTCACTTGTTGTCCTTGCCTCAAGAGCGGGTGTTGGATTATACCACTACTTTTGCGTTAGCTGGTAACGATGCAACAGTGAACTATACGGTTGAAACCAATGGCGACGCGCCGGTAACGGTTAGTCTGGCAGACGCGGATGGCCAAGTGGTTGCGACTGCTCAAGGCAAACAAGGTGCCTTACAGGTTCAAAACGCTCACCTATGGCAGGTTCGCAATGCCTATCTTTATACGCTGACGATTCAGCTTGGCGATGATACCCAGACACCGCTTGATACTTACACCGATCGGATCGGCATTCGCACGATCAAGATTTCCGGAACCGATATTTTGGTCAACGACAAGCCGATTTATCTGAAAGGCTTTGGTCGGCATGAAGATTCACCATTTGCTGGCCGCGCGTTTGACTTAAATGTTGAAAAGAAAGACTTTGCCTTGATGAAATGGATTGGCGCAAACTCTTTCCGGACATCGCATTATCCATATGACGAACAGGTTTACAAGATCGCGGATGAAGAAGGCTTCCTACTGACCGATGAAGTACCGGCAGTCGGCTTTAAAATGGCCGCCGCTGCTTTTCTTGGCGGGCTGAACCAGTCCTTCTTCAAAGGGCCATGGCTCAAGAAGCTACATGAACGCCATATTGACCAGATTCGTGATTTGATTAAACGCGATAAGAACCATCCGTCTGTTCTGGCATGGAGTTTGTTTAACGAACCGGATACAATTGATGAAAATGCGGTCCCATACTTCAAGCAGATTTTTGACGAATCTAAAGATCTTGACCCTCAAGGCCGCCCGCGGACGTTTACTTTGAGCGAAGATGATACGATCGAGACGTCGAAAGTACTCGACTTCCCAGACTTTTACATGCTCAACCGGTATCCAGGCTGGTATCATTTTGGCGGCTATCAGATTTCCGATGGCGAGGCTGGCTTGCGCGATGAAATGGATAAGTGGCAAAAAGCAGGCGTTAAGAAGCCAGTTGTCTTTACCGAGTTCGGGGCCGACACCGAAGCTGGCTTGCATAAGTTGCCAAGTGTCATGTGGACCGAAGAATATCAAGTCGAAGTGCTGAAAATGTTCAGCCGTGTCTTCGATGATTATGACTTCATCAAAGGCGAACAGGTCTGGAACTTGGCGGACTTCCAGACGGTTGAAGGTAACATGCGGGTCAACGGTAACAAGAAAGGTATCTTCACCCGCGATCGCCAACCCAAAGCCGCAGCGTTCTTCTATCATGATCGCTGGAATAAGCTGCCGCTGGATTATAAAGCAAAGTAAGTTTTGGGTGAAAGTATCAGCAGCAACGAAATTCTAATAACAGCGTTGTCGGTGTAGACGCAGAATACCAATCTTGGCTGTCCATAACGGGCGGTAAGATTGGTATTTTTGCGTGCGCGTGAATGCCTAAAGGATGGCCTGACTTAATCTCCCAAAAATATCAGCAACTATTTTAATCGACAGAAAGTTGACAAACCCTGCTTAAATAGGCCGTAATGGCAAACAATTGGCCTAAACCATTTAAAAACATGCGACAAATTTGGCAAAAATTATTGTTGTTAATCCTTAAACATGTATACTAATATATGAGTTTAACAAGTAAGCGCATTCAGTAAGTGCTTTTATGCACGATTACTAAAGGGGGTGCCGCGTTCAGGCAAAGAAAGCAACCGGTAAACGCAGACGGAACAAAGACATGGGAGGCAAATACTCAAATGAAAGCAAAGCTGATTGGCTCAAGACCTAAAAGCAGCAGATACAGATTGCTTTGGTCCGGTATTGTCATGGCAATGATGGCGGTATCACTGGTAATGTTGCTGACAATACCCGCTGCAACCCGCGCTGCATCGCAAAACCCGGAAGACACGGTTGCCGTTCATCTCGATGGGAACGACATTGCTTCAAACAACACCAACGGCCTGACTTTTAAGGGCTTCGGTGTCCTGAGTGGGAACGGTACTAGTGCGCTGTTGATGGATTATAAATCCGAACAGCCTGATGTTTACGCCAAGATGATGAAGACCTTGTTTGGCGGCAGTCAACCCATTATGACCAATCTCAAACTGGAAATGGGTAATGACCGCAACAACTCCACCGGTTCGGAACCGGCCACCCAACGTACGGAATCAGAAGCTGCCAATGTGACCCGCGATCAAGGGTTCCAGTTAGTGGCAGATGCCAAGAAGATTAATCCCAATCTGAAGGTGACAATTTTACGCTGGAACGCGCCGGGATGGGCCAAAACAAACGATCAGATTTACACTTGGTACAAGAACTCGATTTTGAACGCGTATCGTACATATGGCTATATGGTCGACTATGTTAATCCGGGGTTAAATGAGCATAAGCCGGATCTGGCGTGGGCTAAAGAATATGCAGAGCGCGTTAAAACCGATAACACCGGCTTTAAGAATGACACAGAACGTCAACTTTATAACAAGATCAAAGTGGTCATTTCCGATGAGGTCGGTGTTGGTAGTTTTGGTAAGGATATGGTCACCGATTCATCCTTACGAAACGCGGTTACGGCAGCCGGCTATCACTACTCAACCGAAGATGACAGCGCTAAGAACTTCACGGCACTTGCTGATAAGTACGACAAGGAAGTGTGGAATAGTGAAGCTCAGGCCACTTTTGGCAACTCCGACTACCGGCCTAATTCAGGTACCGGAATCGGTGGAGCAGGCAGCTCATTAGAAATGGCCAACACCATTGTGAAAGGCTTTACCGATTCACGGCGGACGAATTTTATCTACCAACCGGCAATTGCAGCTTTCTATGAAGGCGGTCAATATTCATCTAAGAGTGTCCTGCAGGCAACCGATCCATGGTCAGGGTGGACGAATAGTGATGTTGCGATTGATGTGCTTGCCCAATTCAGTAAATTTGCCAAACTTGGTTGGGAAAATAGCGACAATACGTCTGGTATCTGGCGCGCCGTATCTCAGGCAAGTGTTTCTACGGCCACGGGCTCCAATAATGTCAACGGCCGCAACGGTTTGGCTAATTATTTAACCCTTGCTTCACCGGATAAAAAGGATTTTTCCACGGTTATTGTCAATGATAGTAAGTACACGAAACACTATCAGATCTCGGCTTCCAACATGGCTTATAAAGGAACTCCGACCCTTGAGGAATGGGAAACACGGGCAGCTGATACGACTGCAAAAGATGCGTATGACAGCAATTACCTCAAACATGTTGGCGATGTCCAAGCTGATAGCAAAGGTGTTTATACCGTTACGGTTAAACCATTTTCAATCAAGACGGTCACCACGCTTGATAAGGCAAAGGATTCCGATTTGAACCAAGGTATATCGGCTTCATCGAACAAGCAGCGGACGGTACTTGATACCGATGCCAATGGTAAAGGGACCGACACCTCAGACACGACCTTGTATGCAGATAACTTTGAATATGGCGGTAAGAAAGTTGCAACGCTGAATGCTGATGGCACTAGCAACACCGCAAAGACTGAAGACTTCATAACATCGCGCGGTGGTGACGAAGGCTTCTATCCGTTGTATACATTTAATCGTAATGGGACACTTGAAGGCTACAAGACGACAAATGCCAAGTCAGGTCATTACGTTTTACGCCAGCAGTTGGACTCAACGGTGGTCGAACCGGGCGGGGCTTGGAACGATGGCGATGCGTTGGCATGGATCGGCGACAATCGCTGGATGAATTACAAAGCCAGCACGGATGTCTCATTTGAAGATAAAGGCACCCATGGCAGCGCAAATTATGCTTCGATTGGCGCACGCCAGCAGGCTGATTCAGGCCCGGCAGCCTACCTGAAATTCTGGCAGGATGGCGGCTGGTCATTGCATATCGGCAGTCAGTCAGTTGCAAGCGGCAATGTCGCCACTGGTCAAGGCGGTACCAAGATTTCCGGCTTCGATACAACGAATACGGCTTGGCACAATATTGCCATTCAGGCAGCAGGCAATACCATCACGGCTTCCATTGATGGCCAAAAGGTTGCTGATGGCAAGGTCACGTCTGAGCTTTCCGGACGGGTCACTTTAGGCAGCGGCTACTTCCACACTGACTTTGATAACCTGAAAGTTGAAACTGTCAAAGGCTATACCCCGTACTATTCGCAACAAATCGATGACTTAGAGATGTACGACACATCTGCCACACCAAAACAACAACTGGTTTATAATGATCAGTGGACGCACGAAACCGGACAAGGTATGTACTTGCGGGACCGGACAGTTTCCAAGAATACAGGCGCCGGTGCTACCCTTACGTATACGTTTACTGGGACCGGTCTGGATATTTGTGGCAACAATGATGGCTCAGCGAAGTTGGATGTGACGGTTGATGGCAAACAAGTCGCAACAGATGCTGCAACCAACAAGGCTGACAATCTCGGTCAGACCTACACATTACGAAATTTGAAGTACGGCCAGCATACCGTGACGTTCACTGTCAAAAGCGGTACGTTAGCAGTTGATTATGTCGGTGTCGTCCCAAGTGACACCATTGCCGATTTCAGCAAGCTGCAAACGGCGTACGATAAAGTCAAAGATGTCACGAACGCCGATAACAAGTACACGTCATCAAGTTGGACATCGTTTCAAAAAGTTTTATTAGCAGCAAAAAATGTCCTTGCAGACACGACGGCTTCGCAAAACGATATTGATACGGCCCTCAAAAACCTCAACACAGCCTATGCCGCCTTGGCGCTTAACCCAGACAAGACAAAACTGCAAACGGCTTATGATAAGGCAAAAGCCGTGACTAACCCAAGCGATAAGTACACGGCCGCCAGCTGGAAAGTATTCCAGACCGCATTAACGGATGCGCAGGATGTTCTCGCTAACGCCAACGCAACTCAAAATGATGTCGACAGCGCCTTGAAGAATCTAAATCAGGCAGCCTCTGACTTAGTGCTGAACCCAGCCCAGCCAGATAAGACGAAACTTCAGGCTGCATACGATAAAAATAAGGCGGTTACGAATCCAGACGACAAGTACACAAGTGAAAGTTGGCAGGCATTCCAGACGGCGTTATCAGATGCGCAAAAGGTTCTCGCTGACGCCAACGCGACCCAAGACAGTCTTGATACAACCTTGCAAAAGCTGAATAATGCTTATGCTGGCTTAAAGCTTAACAGCCAAAAACCAGACAAGTCGGCACTACAGACGGCTTATGATAAGGACAGCACAGTGACCAACCAAGCTAACAAGTACACGACCGCAAGTTGGACAACCTTCCAGTCAGCGCTTGCTAATGCGAAAAAAGTACTGGCAGACACTGACGCGGTTCAAGCAGATGTTGATACGGCTTTGCAGAAGTTAAATGATGCTTATGACGGCTTAACCCTTAGCCCAGATAAATCGGCACTGCAAACGGCACTCACAGAGGCACAAACGCTCAGTCATTCAGCAGTAACTGGCGACCACGAAGGTAACTACCCAGCGGATGCGCTTAAAACCCTCCAAGTTGCGATCGACACCGCCAAGAAAGTCGCGGATAACCCTGATGCTTCAAAAGATGATATCGACACTGCAGCATCAACATTAAAACAAGCGATCACAGCCTTTAAACAGACCGTTGTGACCGTCAACCGCGACCAGCTGACACAGCTCGTCACCGAGTCGCAAACCTTGCGTGCCGATGATTACACCCAAGACAGCTGGACGCCTTATCAGCAAGCAGTAGCAGCAGCACAAAAACTGTTAGCAGGTAAGCCGAGTCAGCAAGAATTAGATGCAGCCGCAACCGCACTGAAGAAAGCCAAAACCAGTCTTGTCGCAGCGCCAACAGGTAAGCTGCCATCAACAGGTGATGCTTCATCCGAAAGTGCCAGTTCTAGCGAAGAAACAGCTTCTTCATCAACAGCCAAGTATCCAAGTACAGGTGAATCACAGCTGTCACTGGCCGTTACGATGGCAGCAGTCGTTTTCCTCATTGGCATCAGCGGCTTTGCATGGTTCTTACACCAGAAGGGGAAAGCTAAATAATCAAGCACGCAAAGTGAATGACTAGATAAGCTTAAGACCCCTGACTATGGAAGATCAAAACTAAATAAAGAGGCTCTAGGGACGATTGAAGTGTCCCTAGAGTCTCTTTTTGGCTGGTGGTCAAATATAGAGATGAAAAATACTGGAAAAAGTGTCGCAGCCATCTCCAAGGTAATGACTACCCAAAATTGTCAGCAAACAACGCTTAACATACCAAGAATAGTATTTGGAGATATAACTAAAAAACACCTGCCGGGAGTGTCCTTCATGGCAAGTGTTTTTGGTAGTTAACAAAAGTAGATCAGTCGTTTATGGTGATAGTATTTTCCTTACTTACCAGCCCGAATGGCATCAAGCTTGGCCCGATACTTCTTAGCTGTAGCAGTGACGCCAGCATAGTCGCCGGTTTTGGCCGCGGCGGTGAGGTTGCTGCCGGCACCGTCTAAGGTAACGCCGGCATCGAACCAGGTTTCGAGGTTATCAAGCGACACACCACCGGTTGGCATAATGGCCAGCTGCGGGAATGGGCCGTGAAGTGCTTTGACCATAGCCGGACCAGCAACACTACCAGGGAAGACCTTCACGAGATCGACGCCGGCTTCAAGCGCGGTTTGGATTTCGGTTGGGGTGAAGCAGCCTGGGGTGTAAGGAATTGAGTAAAGGTTGCAGATCTTGGCAACGTCAGCATTGAAGCTTGGGCTGACGATGAACTTGGCGCCGGCAATGATGGCCAGACGCGCGGTTGCAGGATCAAGAACCGTTCCGGCACCGATCAGGACGTCTTCACGGTCACCATACTTTTCACTGAGTTCATCCAATGCCTTGTCAGCATGCGGGACGGTGAAAGTAAGCTCAATACCCGTAACGCCGCCAGCAATCACGGCATCAACGGTTTTGACCGCTTCATCAGCATCGTCACCGCGGACAACGGCGACACAGCCGGTGTTAATTAAGCGATTAAGATAGTCATATTTTTGCATGGATGTTTTTTTCTCCTTAGACGTGTTCTGTAGTGAAGAAAATCAAATGAGATGCTTAAAAGAATTGAGTGTCTCACGCGCGCTCAGTTTTATTAAGACTGGTTTGCATGAACTTGTCAAGCTGTTGTCGCGTTGGGTAACCGGTGTTGTCGCCGGGTGATTGAATCGCTAAGGCACCGATAGCATTACCGCGGCTGGCTGCTTCGGCCGGTGAGCGACCTTCCAGTAAGGCGCTGATGACGCCTAATGCAAAGCCATCGCCTGCACCCACCGTATCGACAATGTGTTCGGCCGGAAAACTTGGCAGTAACTGTCCAGGCACATCACGGCCTAACAGATACGCACCTTGTTTACCGACTTTGACAATGACCAGTTGCGTTTGCTCACTTTGATTGAGATAGAAGTGAGCGATGGTTTCCGGATCATCACTGCCGACGAGAATTTTCCCTTCTGCAGCACCCGGCAGCACGATCGATGCACTTTTGGCCAACGAATTAATCGTTGTCACCATGGTGTTCTGATCAGGCCATAGTGCTGGGCGCAAATTGGGGTCGAACGTGATCAGAATGCGATTGCTGATCAAACGTTTCATCAGCCGCTTAGTTGCGGCCAGCGTTGATGCCGAGGCGGCTGGAAAGATACCGGTAATGTGGGCAAGTTTGACACCGGCCAAGTCAATCCGATCAATCGCCGCGGGATCAAAATGCGCTGCCGCTGATCCTGCCCGCAGATAGTAGGTGTTAGGATCGCCATGCGTCACACGCGCCTTGAACTCGATGCCGGTTGGATAACGTGAAGTCGTGGTTACATTGTCGGAACCGATGCCGGCTGCTGTGAGTTGTTGGCGAATGAAAATGCCATTCGGGTCTTCACCGAGATGCGTAATGTACTCGACGGAATGGCCGAGTCGACTTAATCCAACGGCAACATTTAACTCAGCGCCAGCCAGATATTTGGTAAAATGTTTGGCGGCCGCTAATGGCACATCTGCTTCTTCAGCGGCAAAGACGACTAGCGGTTCACCGATTGTCAGGCATTCATTCACGTGTGTTCGTACTCCTTTAAGCGTTTAATCGTTGTTATTGTCGTAGAAACCAAAGTAGTCATGCGCGTTCCCATAGCTGATATTCTTGATAATCCGGCCAAGGGCATCAAGGTCATATGGTACTCGACCCTGTTCAACCAGTTCACCATAGAAGTTGCACAGTACCCGACGGAAGTATTCATGCCGCGGATAAGACAGGAAACTACGCGAATCTGTTAACATGCCGACAAAGTTTGGTAACAGGCTTTGTTGCGCAAAAGTCTGAAGCTGCCGATGCATCCCTTCAGCCGTATCATTAAACCACCAAGCAGCACCTAATTGCAGGTGTTGTTTATCGCCTTGGCCAACGAAGCTTTGTAACATGGTGATGAGTGGTAGCCAATCATTTGGATTCAGGGAATAGAAGATCACTTTTGGCAGTGGGCCACGCGCGTCCATCGCTTGGAAAAGATCCCGGAACTCGCCGACCAAATCAGGTTGACTGCCCATCGCATCGAAGCCGGTGTCGGGACCGATCTTTTTCAAGTTCGGTAAGCTGAGACTGCGATCAACATTGGCATGGAACTGCATCGTCCAGTTGAACTCCCGGTTGAGATCCATCAGCATTTCCACGAGTCCGGTGAGATACTGATCATTTTCAACATCGCTGACTGGCCGGTTTTCAATGCCTTTCTTGATAATGGTATCAAGTGCTTCTTGATCGACTGGGCGGTAGTGGAAGCTGTTGAGGCCGTGGTCAGAAAGGTGGCCACCATGCTCGGCAAAGAAGGTGAAGCGTTGTTTCATGGCTTTCTTCAAAGAAGCAAAGTCGGTGATTTCAACGCCTGCTGCTTTGCCAAGGGTTTGTAAGTAGTCGCCGTAAGTATTAGCACAGATCGCCATTAACTTATCAGGGCGCATCGCTGGCAAAACCTTGAAGCCATTGGTGTCTTCATCGTTAGCAATGAGTTCGTGGTAGTGCAAGTCACTGGCTGGATCATCGGTGGTGCAGACAACTTCGACATGACTGCGCCGAATCAACGCGCGCGGCGTAAACTCAGGGGTAGCCAGTTTGGCGTTGGTGAGATCCCAGACCTTTTTGGCGGTGTCACGACTCAATACCAGATCACTGCCGAAGAAACGGCGCAGTTCGAGGTGGGTCCATTCAAACACAGGGTTGCCCCAAGCATTTTCCATGGTTTTGCACCAGGCGACAAACTTCTCGTAGTCGTCGCCATCGCCAGTGATGAGTTCTTCAGGGACACCATTAGCCCGTTCCAGGCGCCACTTGTAGTGATCGCCGTATGTGCCTTCGTTTAACCAAATGCGGGTGATGTTCTTGAAGTTGCGATTTTCATAGATTTCCTGCGGGTTAAGATGACAGTGAAAATCAATAATCGGCAGGTCAGCAGCATATTGATGAAATAGTTGCTTAGCCGGCTCATTGGTTAAGAGAAAATCATCGTCCAAAAAAGCCATTACTTTGCGCTCCCTTTTTCTAATGCTTCCCAGAGGCCGTTTAGATAGGTGATGCCTAAAGCACGATCGTATAAACCATAGCCAGGGCGGCCATTTTCACCCCAGATGTTGCGGCCGTGGTCAGGACGGATGTAGCCATCGTAATCAAGGTCGTGCAAGGCCTTCATGATTTCGTACATATCCAGCGAACCATCCTTGGAAAGGTGATCGGATTCGTGGAAGTCGCCTTCTTTGTTGATGAACTTGATGTTACGGGCGTGGATAAAAGGTGCCCGATCTTTTTTGACAAATTCACGGATGATGGCTGGTACATCGTTGTTTGGATTTTCGCCTAAGGAACCGGTGCAGATGGTAAACCCATTGTACCGAGATTCGTGCATGCCTTCAATGATCCGCATGTCTTCAGCGTTCTTGTAAACCCGTGGTAAGCCGAAGAGTTCGCGTGGCGGATCATCTGGGTGCATGGCCATGCGAACATCATACTTCTCACAGGTTGGGATGATGGCATCGAGGAAGTACTTCATGTTCTCGCGTAACTTAGCGGCATCAACGTCAGCATAAGCTTTGAATAAGCGTTCGATTTCAGCCAGACGTTCCGGTTCCCAGCCAGGAAGAACATAGCCTTCTGAGTTGTTACGAACCGAATCGATAATATCGTGCGGATCGTCTTTTAGATATTGATGTTGAAAGGCCATGACATTGCTGCCGTCTTCTAGCTGATAGTGGAGATTGGTCCGCAGCCAGTCAAAGATCGGCATGAAGTTGTAGCAAATGACCTTGATCCCATATTCAGAAAGGTTCTTGATGGTTTCCTTGTAGTTTTCGATATACTTGTCGCGTGATGGCAAGCCAATCTTAATGTCATCGTGAATGTTGACGGATTCGATGACTTCCAGTTTTAAGCCGGCATCTTCAACTTGTTTCTTCAGTGCGGCAATTTTTTCCTTGGGCCAAACTTCACCTACCGGAACATCGAAAAGCGCACCGACAACTTGTTGCGTACCGGGAATCTGACGAATTTGCTGTAAGGTGATGGGGTCATCTTTTTCGCCGAACCAGCGAAAACCCATTTTTAAATCTGACATAAATTAAAGCTCCTTTTCATGATCTTGACGAAATTGTTCAAGGGTCTTAGTCACTGCACCTGGGCCGGCAATGAGTTTCTTGAAGTCGGCTTCTACTTGGTCAGCCAAACCGATTTGATAAAGGTCGTGGCCAAAGATCTGGGCATTGCTCAAGATTGGCTTGAGTGCGGCGTGGACATCGGCATCACTACCTAACTTGATGTCGGCAACATATGGCTGTAACTGATCCAATAATGGGTCGCGGCTTGGGGTGAAGTCGTTACCTTTATCATCCACTGCCATCAGGTAACGGCACCATCCGGCAAGAATGAGCGGAATTGCCTTAAGCTGCTTAACGCTTTCAGGATCCTTGTCCAAGTAGTGCTGGATCGTCACGCCATAACGAATTGGCAATTTCTGTGACGTGTCGCTGGCAATCCGTTGCGGGGTATCGGGAATATTCTTGTTTGGCAAGCGCTTGGTAACCAGCTGATCCAGAAACTTCTTAGGATCGATAATCTTAGGATCCTTTACAACCGGCAGATCTTCTTTATAGCCAAGATACTTGATCAAAGTGAGCAGATTAGGATTTTCAACTTCAGCAGCAATTGATGTGTAACCAAGGAGATTACCATAAATGGCCAAAGCCGTGTGCAATGGATTCAAGCAAGCGGTGACCTTCATCTGATCGGCATCGTTAACGGTGTCGCGATCGGTGAGGATGACACCGGCATTTTCCAGCGCCGGACGACCATTTGGGAAGCTGTCTTCAATGACGAGGTAGTGGGTTTCTTCCGTATTACCAAATGGCGCAATATTGGTGTGCTTAGGTGTGTGCACGATGGTGGTGTCTTCAAAACCTTCTGCCTTAAGTTTGTCGGCAACGTTTTGCGCCGGGTTCGGTGTGATCCGATCAATCATGGACCATGGGAAGCTGACTTGCTTAGGATCGGTCAGATAATCGATGAAGCCTTGGGTGACGGTCCCGTGTTTAGCCCAGCCCTTGGCAATTGTCAAAATGCCGTCTTCATAACGTTTGCCGTTTTCAGAGAAGTTGTCGGTGCTGACCATGGCAATTGGCTTGGCACCGGCTTCGTAACGTGCCAAAAGTAGGCGCGCAATGGCCCCCATGTTGGTCGTCGCATCATCTGGCTTACCTGCGATATCAGCTTCGGCAGCTGGTGTCAGTTTGCCGTTGATATCAGTCAGTTGATAGCCTTTTTCGGTAATGGACATCGTAACGAGTTGCAGTGAAGGCTTCGTGAAGATTTCTTTTAAATGTTCCCAGCCTTCAGGATTGGTCTTGTTGTAGTAAATCGCTTCGGCAACACTGGCGATCAGTGTCTTATCAAGTGTACCGTCTGGTTGCATAACCACTTGCAACACGCGATCGTTATATGGCTTGTAGATATCGGCAGGCACATCGCCATCATAAGTTTCGGCAACAACCACACCAGACTTTAAGCTGCCATTATTGAGCAAGTCCTGCGCAATCTTGGCATGAAAGCAGCGGAAAAGATTGCCGCCGCCGAAGTGAACCCATACAGGATTGGCCTCAGTTGTCTGTTTCATTTGTTCTTGGTCGAATTGCGGAACAGCGATACCAGCCGCTTTGAAATCAGCAGCCTTTGCTTGATAATCGTCGGTTAGCTTAACCAAAATGATGAACCTCCTTATATATTAATATATCAGTTTCATACACTTAATATAGCACGTGCCGATTAAAATGGAAAGCGCTATCAGAATACTTTTAACATTTTAATCCAAAAAATATTTCTGTATAGGCACTGAACCATTAAAAAGAAAAAGTCGAATCAACAACAGTTATCCGCGTTGTTTGATTCCGACTTTTCCGACGTTATTTCTTGTTAGCATTCACACCTTTGCCCGGTGCCCAGTCGTCCATCAGATTTGCCGGGTAAGGATTCAGCTTGAAGTCTTCATCCTGACGCGGCGCACTTTCATTAACGGGACCAAATGCCTTATGAAGCGTCACGGTTCCCCATGCCGGAACGGTAACATGTTGCCAAGTAACCGGGCCGTCATTGTTGATGGTAACGGCGGCGTCCAACGGCTTGCCGGATGGGTTGTAGAGGTGAGCAGCAATGGCGCCATCGGGAGCAAGAAAGGCAACGGAGCCTAAGCCGCCGGTGTAGCCATCTTGCGTGTAGTTGGTGGAGCCAATCACAATAGATCCCGGAACAACATCTTGGTTGAAGTTACGCAGCATGTAGTATTCCAAGTTACGTTGAACTTTACCGGTTGTGTGATCAATGGTGACAACCCCGCGACGGCCAGTTGACCCTACCTGGTTTGGCAAGCCCCGTTCGTCCAAGGCAATGTTCCAGAGATCAATCATGTTCAAGCCTTGACGCACGAGCCAATTACCGATCAAGCCAAACATAATATGAGAGGCATCTTCTGGTGTTTCTTCGATCATGCAGCGGCGTTCGGTCATGGCAAGTTTCCAGTTTGGATTCAGGCGACTGCCTTTAAACAAGTTGGTGTAAGGACCATCGTAGGTATGGAAGGCAAAACCATCAAATGCAGCCGCTTCATCAGGGGTCACCAATTCGCTAAGTGGCTTGTCGATGACATCAAGGACGTTTAAACTGCCATCCCAGAAGTAAATCTTGGTATCAGGGAAGGTCTTATCCAAAGCCGGGCGAAGGAACTTGTAGCCAAAGTGTGCCAGTTCCGGAATCTTCCAGATCATGGCTGGCCATGCAGCTGCATTGGAAGGTTCATTTTGGATCGTGATGGCGTAAACCGGAATGCCATACTTGCGATATTCTTCAAGGTAACGAACAAAGTATTGCGCGTAAACGCCTTCGAACGTGTCCTTAATCGCATAACCATTGTTGGTATATTCGCCAAAGCGTAAGTGGCCGCCCATTTTTAGTTCGCCGGTACTCTTCATCCAAGCGGGAGCAGACCATGGTGAAGCCATAATCTTAACGGCTGGGTTAATCGCCAGAATTTCCTGAACAACCGGAATCAGATATTTAAGATCTTTGGTTGCATCAGGCGCTCCGGGTTCACCTTCACCAACAGAAAACTTAGATAAGGATGCATCATGCTCGCCAAATGGCACATCATCATAAGTGTAATAAGGTTGACTGGCTGGTTCGCAGGATCCTAATGGAATACGGATGGTCGAGAAATGACCTTCTTCTGGGTCAAACATTTCATGTAGCAAGGCACTGCGTTGTTCCTTGCTCTGCTTCCAGATAAGTGATGCTGCTGCATCGGTGATGGCGGCACCTGCGCCGATCCATTCCTGATGCCGGTCAGCAGGATCAATCACGATCTTGGCTGCATCGCCGGGTGTCGTTTCTGGTTTTGGAGTTGCCAGATGGTCACGCTTTTGTGCCAGATCGCCAGCCGTTACCGTCCAAAATTCCGTCGGGTATAAGCCTTTTTCAGTTGTGGTCATGTTAAGCGTCCTTTCTTACGTCAAGTGACAAATATAATTTCAACAAATTAACGAACACGTTTGATGGCGGCAATCAGGAAGCCACCGATGATTTCCATTGCAACCGCGAAGATGAAGACCGCCTGATAACCGAAGCCTTCAACAATAGCAGAAGCAACCATGGCACCAAGCATCTGGCCCAACGTGTTTGCTAAGTTGATCAGTCCTAAGTCTTTACCAGCAGTATCAGAAGATGGCAGCACATCCATGTTCAACGCGCCATCGACTGAGTTGTACAAGCCATTACCAAAAGCAGCGATAACAGCGTAGGCAAACATTGCCCAAGCTTCTTTGACAAACAATGGGAACAAAGCAGCTACGGCTAAGGCAAACGTTGCGATAACAACCGGACCCTTAACCCGCTTCATTTTATCGGCAAGTGGGCCGCCAACTAAAGCGAAGAAGACACCAATGACTAACATGATGGTTGAAAATACAGAGATGGAACCGCCAGCTTGTTTGGTGCTTTGGCCAATATAGTCGGTGAAGATGAACAAAAGGAATGTGGTAACAATCGTAGAACCAACAACCATCAGGAACTTACCTGACAAGGCGAGATAAAAGTCGCGCGCATCATGGGTTGGGAAGAAGAAGTACTTCTTGAGTGATTCTTTGTCGAGCTTGATCTTTGGTTCGTCCAGGTTGCTCTTTTCGTTGATCAACAGAACGTGGATAATGGCCAACACAACGGTCATGCCTGCCATGACATAAATACCGAATTTAACATTGCCAAGGAATTGAGCGGCTAACAGAGCAAAACCTTGTTGCGCGATCGTGAAACCAACGCCGTAAAAGGTTGAAACAGTGCCACGCCATTTAGGTGCAACCCGATCCGATATTTGCGGATAAATCGCTGCGGCAATCGCGTTTTCGGCCGCCGCCGCAATGATCCAGATGAAGATGATAGCAGTAATTGAAGTCGTATTAGCAATGGCAACCAGTGAAAGCGCGATTGCTATGGTACCAAGGACAATATAAGGTTTCCGCTTACCAAAACGGGTTCGCGTCACATCGGAAAAAGCACCAAACAGTAAGTTGGCAATTGCACCGGTGATAGACGCAACGGTTGCCAGAATGCCGACAGCCCAAACCTTGTGTGCCGAATCAATTTGACTAAATAGTTGTGGAATTAAAACGCTTCGGGTTGAACCGATTGGCCCGTACCAGCAAAGTGGCGCGAGGAACATTGCGGTTGCAACACCAAGTGGCATCTTTGGCTGCTGTGAATCTTGAATCTTTGCGTTGGTAACAACCCCAACCGTCGTTTTGACCGCTTTAGGATCGTTCTTAACATCATTTGCCATTTTTTTCACTCCCATGAAATTAAGTAAGTGCATTAAAAAATAAATAGATAGAACAAATGCATAAATGTCGGAACCTGAATTTTGAAACACCCGCCTCCTTGCCAATCAGCTTATGCCACTTAAAACCTGATTGGTCACAAACTGCAACCAGTTGTGACCTTAATGGTAGATATACAACCAGTCAGTTAATGTTAAAGGCGTATTTTTTAAACTAAACGCGCGAAAACATTGACACTCGGCTAACTGATATATTAGTATATCCTTACAAGGGCATGATAGCGCTTACCGAAAACGGTGTCAACACCTATCAAAAAGTTTTATAATTTATACGTCTCAAGCAACATCTTTCTCGAAAGGCTGGGGATGTTATACAATCAGTTAATCAGGTGAAAAAGAAGGAAGGGTGACGCCCATGCAAATATCGAATTATCAAGATGAAGCATACAACGCTATCAAGGAGATGATTCTCAGCATGCAGCTGACCCCCGGGGAAAAAGTCGACAAGACTGAATTGAGCGCGCAACTCAAGATCGGTGCGACCCCGATCCGGGAGGCCATTATTCGCTTACGGCGGGAAGGACTATTTAATGTCATTCCTCAAAGCGGTACTTATGTATCAAAAATCAATCTGGATGAAATGTATCAAGGCCGGTTTGCCCGGGTCAATTTGGAGCGGACGATTGTGGCGGACGCAGTTGATGTCATGACGCCAGATCAAATTGCTAAATTGGAACAGCAAATTGCGTTGCAGGGTGTTTATGAGCATTCTCGGGATTACGATCATTTTTTTGATCTTGATCACGACTTTCATGAAATATTTTATATGGCCGATCATAAGCAGTTTGTCTGGGCTTGGGTACAGCAAATGAATTTGCAATTTAATCGCTACCGATACTTACGGTTGGAAGTTAGCGGCTTAAAATGGCATAACATTATCACGGAACATCAGGCAATTGTTGATGCAGTCAAGGCTAAAGATGCTGAGTTAGCCAGTCATTTGGTTGCAGATCATTTGTTAGCGATTGACGACGATGTTAAGGCAGTTTTAAGTGCCTATCCTAACTATTTTGAAGGAAAAGCAGCGCCAAGCCATCAGCCTGACTAAGGTGACGCTGTTGTCAGATTTTGTTCACTGTAAGCGCGATCGTGCCCAACGAAAGGAAGGCTTACAGATGACAAAAGTATTAACATTCGGCGAGATGATGCTACGGTTGAAGCCGTATGATCATCAACGTATTCTTCAAGCGTCTGGCTTCGAGGCTAATTATGGTGGCTCTGAAGCTAATGTGGCGGTTTCTTTGGCATTGCTTGGCGACGAGGCGCAGTATGTCACCAAGCTGCCTGATAATGCATTAGGCGACACTGCGCGCAACACCATTCGTGGTCTGGGCGTAGATACACATAAGATCTTGCGCGGTGGTCCGCGTTTAGGGATTTATTTCTTTGAAAAAGGGGCCAGTGTGCGCAACACGAATGTCGTGTACGATCGTGCCGGCAGTTCGTTTGCGACCGCTGAAGCTGATGAATTTGATTGGGCCAGTCTGCTTAAAGACGTGGCCTATTTTTATTTTTCCGGAATTACCCCGGCGATTGGCAAACATATGCAGACTGCCATTGAATCAGCCGTTAAATACTGTGCCGCACATGATATTACCGTTGTTTGCGACATGAATTATCGCGGTAAAATGTGGTCGCCTGCAGAAGCTCAGGCATTCTTTGCCAAGGTCATGCCTTATATCACGATTGTTTTGGCTAATGATGAAGATTTTGAAGCAACCTTAGGCATTAAGGCATTTGATGGTAACATGGCGACCGGGATTGATCAGATCGCCAGTTTCAAGGCTGGTATGTTGCAGGTGATGAAGCAGTGGCCGAATGTTAAAACCGTGGCCAGTGTTGTGCGGAACATTCACTCGGTGGAAGATAGCTGGTGGACAGGGCTTTTGGCCGAAGATGGCAAAACATACCAAGGGCCAACCTTCCACATGCATGTGATGGAAGGCGTGGCGTCAGGTGATGCGTTTGGGGCAGGTTTGATGCACGCCACTCTGCATGACTTTGATGCCCAAGCCAAGATCAATTATGCGATTTCGGCCAGTGTGTTGAAATTGACGATCAGCGGTGATCTGAATTTGATTACGGATGCAGACGTGCAGGCGGTCATGGCAACCGGCAGCGGTGTTGATCGTTAGTCGGGAATAAGAAAGTGAGGATGCAATAACATGCATACGTTGACGATTGATGGCAGTCAGTTGCAGTTAGAGCAAAACGAAGCCAACACAATTAAAGGATTTGGACTTCTAAGCTGCAACAATACATCAAGGTTATTAATGGACTATAAGTGGGAACATCCCCAAGTCTATCAAGAAGTGCTGCAACACTTATTCGGCGGACAACACCCTTTAATGCGCATGCTAAAGGTAGAACTTGGCAGCGATTCGAATACATCATGCGGCACCGAACCGGCTCCTCAGCGCGCTGCGGACGAACCGGCCAATGTAGCGCGTGGCATGGGGTTTCAGCTCATTGCCGATGCCAAAAAGATTCAGCCGGACTTGAAAACCTGCATGTTGCGCTGGGCAGAGCCTGGATTTTTACGGCCAAGCTGGCGCCAAGTGAAATCCGATGATCCTGATGCAAAGGTGCCGACAGAAGCTTTTGAAGCCATGTATCAGTATTACAAGCAAACGGTGATTGCGGCTTGGCAGGCATATGGTTATCTTTTTGATTACATTGATCCCGACCGTAACGAGACCAAACACCCGATGTATCGCTACTTAAAATGGTTTGCTGACCGGCTGAAAACCGATCAGGCTGATTTTCCTAAAGGTTTTCCAGTAGCAGATTATCATGCGATTAAGTTGATAACGTCAGATCAAAATTATGGAACCGACATGGGGACAGCATTGCTTAACGATCCTGAGTTACAAGCGGTGATTCCGGCAGTTGGCTACCATTACAACACCGATGACGGTCCGGACAAACCATTTACGAAGATTGCCGATCAGCTGCATAAGGAAGTCTGGTACAGTGAAGGCATTGCGCCGGTCACATTCGGCACGCTTAGGACGCAGGATACAACTGGCATTGGCATAGGCGGTCCTATGAGTGCTTTGGATGTTGCCAATCGCCTAGTTAAAAGTTATGCCCGCTCGCGCCGAAGTTTATACATTTTTCAACCAGCGATTGGCGGATTATATCCCGGCGCAAAATATCCGGGAAAGCAATTACTTGAAATGGATACGCCGTGGTCGGGTTACTTTCAGCAAGATACGGTGGCTTTGGCGGTCATGCATCACTTCACCGATTTTGCCGTGACGGGATGGCGCGATCAAACAGCAGCAAAAAACTGGCGGTATGTTCCGAGTGCCACGGTAAGTGAAGTGGCGGGTACTGAAAATCTGACGCAAGCGTTTGGAGCTGCCAGTGTCATGACGTTAGTTGCCCCTGATGAAACGGACTACACGGTGATGCTAATCAACGACACCAGTGCTCCCCAAACCTGCCAGATTACGGTTAAGAACCTAGCTGCTGCAACTAAACCGCTATACGTATGGCAGACTTGGGCCGATGATGCCGGTAAAATTCACGATCGCGAAAAGACAACCACGCTGACGCCGGTTAATGGGAATGTAACGGTCACGATTGAACCGCGGGCGATCATCAGTGCAACCACCACGGATTTCCAGCCACAAGCCTTATTACCTAATCCTGATGTTAAGACTGATCAGCCACTGCAGCAGGATCCGGAAAATCACGTTCTTTTCCACGATGATTACACCTATGCCGATATGCCGGCTGATTATCTCACGCGTCGTGGCGGCACCCCGAAATATACAACTGACATGGATGGCGCGTTTGAAGTCGTTGAGCAGGACGGTAAACGCGGGTTACAACAAAAGATTACCGAGCAGTCACGGGCATTGGCTTGGGAAACGCAAACCGATCCGAACTTTACCGTTGGCGATATTCGTTGGTTGAACTATGCGGCTGCGTTGAAGTTTACGTTTGACACGACAACCCGGCAAAATACTGTCAGTGCCAACTATATTGGCCTTGGCGTGCGGAGTGTGGACGATTTCGAAGGCAGTTTATTCTCGGCGCCATATGTGGCCACGCTGACAGTTGGCGGAAAGTTACGCTTTTATGTTCGCGGTGCGTTGGCAGCCACACTTGATGTGCCGGTTTTCGATGCCGAAGTGAGTCACGAACTTATTGTTGAAGCAACAGATCGCCATGTGACGGTGCAAGTCGATGGCCAGACTTATGTAACTTATGACGATCCAAGTGATCAACCGGGTTTGGCGGGGCAAGTCAAAGTCGGCACCGGCTATTTCAAGACGGTGATTCAGGCTTTGACGGTCACGAGTACGTCAGCACCAGCGGTATTAGGACATCGCCGCGATGACTTAGATGCCAGCCTAAAGTTTAGTGACGATCAGTGGGAACGCCTTGCCGCACGTTTTCCGCATGCGTGGGAACGCTCGCAGTCAATTGGCGAAAAAGGCGCTACCGTTGACTTTGATGTTGAAGGCACCGGTTTTGTGCTCTTTGGGACGCAAGCACACGCAAGTCGCTTGCAGCTGGCCGTTGACGGGCGGATACAGGAAGTGGTGCCGTTGACTGCGTTGGCCAAGCAACCGAATACGGTAGTGACTGACTTGGCAGCCGGGCGTCATCACGTCAAGGTGACGGTCATCGATGGCAGTTATACCTTTGATGGTGTGGCGCCGATTCTATAAATACTGTTGCTTGAAGAATCTATTTTAATCATGATCAACACGTTGAAAAATGTCTGGGAAATGAGACGGTTTGAGTCCGATTTTCAGGCGTTTTTGTGTTTTTAGGAAGTGATGGTGGTGTGGCAAAAAGTAGCAACATTAATCGCTAAAATGACGTTAATCGATCAAAACCCGACGTTTATTTGTTAGATGACACCGCGTGCTGATTTGCGGGTATTATAAAGGGGAAAATGTTCATTGTTGCGTAGTCTATATTTGAGAGCGTTAAATGGCGTTGCTAGCACAGACAGAAATAAAAGCTCTCAGCCAACATTCGAAAGTCATGAGGTGAGAATGATGAAGGCTTTATACAAAGGTGAACCTGCTGATATTTGGGAAATAGGCAAAACGACGCCTCAGCCAGATTGGGTTCGTGAAGCGTTTGAAGCGAATTACTTGTATTGGTTGGATAATCATCTGCGCATTTTGATGAGTGGTCTGAAGCCATCGCTGGACACTAATTTAAAGATAGGAGCTGTCGGCACGATCGGCGGCGGCTTTGCCGGGTATGGCATGTATGTCATGGGCTATCCAGGTGATTACTTAGATATCACCAATCATCGGGTGGTTTCAAAGAAAAAGTTTGTGAAGCAGTACCAGCCTATTGACGATACACGTGTCGGCTGAGGGTCAGTTATAGCACAAGACGATGGGACTCGAGACAGGTTCAAAGGCAAGATCGCACAAAAAAGAGCATACTTAGATATAATTTTTATGTTATCCTGCCAATAGAAACGTGCGTGGGCGCGACCTATGAGCAGCGTCCGCATTCGTATCAAGAATGAAAAGAAAGAAGATCAGACGATGAATGAAAAGTTCCTCGAAGTGTTGAAGCACGAAGGTCCTGTTACGATTGTTACCATCAACGGCAACCCGGCTCACGTGGTCAATACCTGGATGTCTTATGTCAGCCGCAAAGACGATGAACTCTATATTCCTGCAGCCGGTATGCACAGTATTGAAGGCGATTTTGCTAAGGATAACCATGTTCTTTTAACGTTTGGTTCCAAGGAAGTTGAAGGAACAGTTGGACCCGGCGCCGGTTTCCATGTGTTTGGTACTGGCCGATTTGTCGATCAAGGCCCGGCGTTTGCAGCCAAGAAGGAAAAATTCCCCTGGCTAACCCGCCTGCTGATTGTTCACGTTGATGAGGTTCAACAGAAAATTTAGCAGAATTTGCCGGGTTAAGCCTAACGCTTGTGTGTAGACGAGGCGATAACCTTGCTAGCAACAAGCATATAAATTAGTACGCGGATAAAAATAAGATCCTAGAGGGAGTTTGCCTCAAAGGATCTATTTTTTTGATATTAAAAAACACAATCCATGATTTACATGGCATGCGTTCCGTAAGTACATATGAATAACTTTAGCCAAACATTCGGGTGACATCATTTTGAAGCGTGCGACCGGAAGCCATTTTGACTAGGTGCCATAAAAGTTTATCCTGAGCAAGCTACTCATGATTAGCGTGTAACCGCCATTGAACCATAAACGTTAACAAGGCGAGTACCGCGAGCAGCATGAAGTCAATTTGACTGCCAGTTGCATCGGCGCCAGATGGTGATAGGCGATTTTGAAACGTGATGATGGCTGACAAGCTGGCCGTTCCCAGTGATCCGGCGTATTGCTGAATGGTGTTGAACAAAGCGTTAATGTCTGCTTTAGCCGAGCCGGATACCATGGTGCTGGCATCGGACATGGTGTTGCCAAAGCCCAGATTGAAGCCCGCTCGGAAGATGATATAAAAACCGACAATTAAGGGAATGCTCAACTGGTGAGTGAAGCAGCCAAGTAAAACGGCACCGACAAACATTGCGGCGTTACTGGTGAGTAGCAAGCGGCGGGCGCCAAACCGATCGTAAAGCGCACCGCCAATCGGTGAAACCGCAGCCCCGATCAGTGAACCGGGCAGTAGTAACAAGCCAGCCACAGAAGCGTTAGTGTGCAAGACATTTTCGGCAAAGATCGGGATGACAAATGCAATACCGATGTTGCTGAATTGCAGGATGAAGAAGTTAATCGCACGGGCACGAATGCCAGCATTTTTGAATAGCGAAAAATTAAGCAATGGCGAATGGGTGTGTTTTAAGTGGCGACCCATTCCGATGATGGCAATTATAAGCGCGATGACATAGGCCCAGAAGGCACCGGTCACACCGGTAGCCGTGAACTGATCCAGCACTTCGATCAGTGAAAAGAGACCCAGCGCCAGCAAGAGGAATCCGAGGAAATCAAAACGATCCGCAGTTGGATGTGCTTTGACCCGAATCGTTGCTTCACCCATGAACCAGACAAGTAAGATGATGGGCACGACAAGCCAGAAAATCATTCGCCATGACGCGTAGTAAGTTAGCAAACCGCCATATGTCGGGCCCAAAGCCGGAGCCAGTGAGGTGACCACGCTGGCCATGCCGACATAAATGCCAAGATGTGCTTGAGGAATCGTGGTCAGGATAAGGTGGAACATTAATGGCGTGGAAACCCCGGTTGCAAGCGCCTGCAGCAACCGGCCGGCAAACAGAATCGGAAAATTCGGTGCCCAGATACACAGCAGCGTCCCCGCAAGCGCACAGCAAATGGCTGCCCGGAATAATAAACGCGTGTTGAAGCGCCGCAATAAAAAAGCGGTGGTACTCATGACCAGCGTTACCATCAGAAGATAGCCTGAGGTCAGCCACTGAACGGTCGATAACGATACATGGAGGGTTTTGATCAAGGTTGGAAAAGTGACGTTCATAGAAGTTTCCACCAGAATACCGACAAAAGTCAGCAAACCGGCAGATAAAATGGCTAATTGCGTACGGTGTGAAACAGGTGAATTCGTCATAAGGTTGCCTTCGTTTCTATCAATTAACCTGATGCAGCATCAGGTCACTGATGACGATAGCAGATTCCAAAAATCCGCGCAAACGCAAGCGGTTTCATTGCGGTTGTTCAGTTGCCCTGAAATTTCTAACAGCCGGTTTTCACCGAAGCATGTAAGAATTAAGTAAGCAACTGTGGGTAGCTCAATTTGGCTAACTGTCTGTTGATTCTTCAGCGTCCGGTATTTTTTGAATTTGTATGCCATTTACATTGAGTTTTTAGTAACGAGCACACTGAAAAGTTCAAAATGACGACGTTAATCGGCAAAAACCATACGTTTATTTTTTAACCACATACTATTGAGCCTTTCAGGTTATATTGAAGAAAACAAACTTGGAAGGCGGTATGTGAGTCATGACAGAAAAAGAGCGTTTTCGGAAATTTGTTCGCAATGGATTTCGAAAAGATGAAGAATTGGGCATCCCGTATCATCTATATTGCCTAGCCCATGCAGTTTTGATAGCAGTGCCAATTGGATTCATTGTATCCGCGGTGTTTTATGCAATGGATTTGCGGGACTTATATGGTACTGTGTACGCTTTTAACATGGGCGTCATTGTGTTTTTGATGTTTGAGCTGGACATCGATTGGCGCATTGAGAAGAATGAATTTTTGCCTGAGCGAGTCTCCAAGTTGCAATGGGTCATTCGTATTTTGGCGAGTGTGCTCGTTTCCGGACTCTTCTTTTATTTTCATGAAACAACAGTTATCCAGCAATTTGTGAAGTAAGACCGAGCAACACATTGCCTTTTGCATGTTATCAGTTGACTTGTTTCAAACTAGGGCAATCGTTTCCCGCTTGTTTTCAGGGACGAAAAAACACCTGTCGTTTCATCAATGCGACAGGTGGTTTTGTTGCTGCTGGCGATAAGGACCATCAGTTTTGTTTGCAGATGTTATAGCTGACAAAATACGCTGGTTCACGCGCGAGAATGCATTCCTGAGCGATTGGGCTTAGCTGCTTGTTTAGGCGTAGTTGGGGCAGGTGTTTTTGGTGAAGGATCAGCATGCGGTCCGGGACCCTCAGGATGATTGTTTTGCTTCATTTGCCTGTCAGTCATACTGATCACACTGGACATAACCAGCGGGAGTAGGAAGACGAGCAGGATGAGACCAATGATGACAGCCAGCGCAACCTGAATCAAAGTGGTAATGCCAGATGGAATCATCGCCGCGAACGTACCGCTTAGGATGATCGCTGCCGAGATGACGACTGCGCCAATGACACTGGCGGCTTTGGCGATGCGTTGTGTCATCGTGCCACCCTCCAAGGCATTGTCACGGTAGCGAACCATGAGGAAGATACTGTAATCTACCCCTAACGCGACAAGCATGATGAAGGTGAAGAATGGTGTGTTCCAGGTTAGCATATCCCGGCCAAGCACATAGGTTGAGAATAGCTTAGTCAGACCCAGTGAGGTGACATACGCCATTAGTAACGTTGAAATGATGCTGATAGGTTGAATTAGCGAACGCGTCACGACGATCAGCGCAATGCCGATACCGATGATCATGATGGCGGCGGTTCGTTCAAAGTCACCATTTGCCAGGTCTTGAAGATCCGCTGTTTGTGAAGTTTGACCGCCAATGGCAATAGTGGCGTCATCAAGCGGCGTATGCTTCAGTTTGGCCGTCAGATCGGTTTTGATCGCTCTGATCTGTTGGGCGGCAGCATCGGTACTTGGATCGCCTTTTAACACAACCGTTAACTTGGTAATTTTATTGCCGTCTGACATGTAAGTCGATAAGGCTGGTTTAAAGGTTTTGCTTTTCAAAGTTTCATTGGGGATGTAGAACTTCTTACCCAAGTATGAATGCTGCAGTTCGGTCAGATATTGTTTCATACTGGTACTGCCGTCTGCAATCGTGCCAAGGGCTTGATCGGCGGAAGTAAGGCCACTTTGCATGGCGGTTACTTGTTGCGAGATCGCTTTGACTTTCGTATTCAGCGTTTGGACGCCGGTGTTGACTTGATCAGCACCACTGGCAATTTGCGCGGCACCATTCGTGAGGGTACCGTTTTGTGCGGCGAGCTGAGCGGATCCGGAACTGAGCTGGTTGACCCCGGAAACCAAGGATGGTACTTGGCTGTTTAATGAGTTAATCCCACTGTTTAGTTGTTGAGTGCCGTTCGTGAGGGTACCAATGCCGCTGTTTAGCGCAGTTGTACCTGCGTTTAGCTGTTTGAGCCCGTTACCCATCGCAGCAGTGCCGTCATTTAGTTTTTGAACATCGGTAGAAAATTGATTGATTTCATTTAAAATCGGCTGGGTTAACTGATCGGCGCTGGTTAGACCATTGATTTTAGCGATGATATCTTTGGCAATCCCTGCTACGCCTTGAAGCTGATCATTGAGAGTTGCCATACCAGTGGTTAATTCACCGGATTTGCTGCTAAGTTGACTCATGCCGTTAGCAAGCACCGTGCTATTGCTATTTAAGGTGCTCATGCCTTTAGCTAGTTGCGTCGAACCGGTGCTCAAGGTGTTGACACCTGATCTGAGTGCCGGCATTTGATCATTCAATTGACCAAGGCCGCTGTTTAGGGATGTTACCCCTGACGTGTACTGGCTTATCCCGCTGTTGAGACTGGAAGCACCGGAAGACAGCTTTGTGGTACCGTTTGCCAGTGTCTGAACCTGTTGGGTGCTTCCGGCAACATTAGCATTTTTGATTTGGGTATTGGCATCGTTGAGACCAGCCTGGACTTGCTTCAAGCCTTTAACACTTTGAGTTAAGCCGGCAGTGATGGTTTTCAGCTGATCGTTTAGATACAACGATTTAATCTGACTACCGCCGGGCTGGGTCACTGAAGCAACGGTTTTGACGCCTTTTTCTTTTTGCAGGTAGTTGGTTAGGTCGTCAATGGTGCCCAAAGTGGTTTGGGTGTTCAGCGCCTGCTTACTTTGGATATAGATGGTTGTCGGTGAAGCCATGCCCTTTGAATAATGATCCTGAATCAACCGGTAGCCGACTTTGGATTGGAGGGTTTCCGGTAATTCATCGGCGTTGTTAAAGTTCAGCGTCTGGTTGACGTTCAACAGAAACGGAATGGCGACAATGCCGATGACGCCCAGTGTGATGAGCGGCCGCGCGATGGCAAGCTTGGAAAGGCCATGCCAAAGTCTGCTTGTGCTGTGGCCGTTGAGGTTCTTGCTGGGCCAGAATAGTTTTTCGCCCATGGTTGCCATGAAGAACATGTTTAAGGTTAGCAAAACGGTCAAAAGAATGAGCACGCCGATCGCAACCCCAACTGCGGACCGATAGAACTTGAAATTGGCGAGGCCGAGCACGGAGAACCCGATCAGAACCGACAGCCCGGAATATAGAATTGTTCGACCGCCAAAACGACGGGCGATTCTTGCTGCTTTGGTCTTGGGAATACCTTGCGACAGCGCTGCTTTGAAGTCATCGTATAGCAGAATATTGTAATCTGTCCCGATCCCGAACAAAACCACAACCAGAAAGACTTGGGTGAAGTTGGAGATCGGGAAGTTAACCTTGTCTGCCAAGGTCATGATGATGTTTAGTGATGTTAAGAAAGAAATCGCCACAGTTAGTAATGACACTAACGGAACAATTGGCGAACGGAAAACGATGATTAACACAATGAAAATGAAGATGGCCGCGATAATCTCGGTTTTTTGAATGCCTTTTTCGGTCACGCTCGCAAAATCATCATTAAGGACATCGCTGCCGGTCACGTAGGTTTTCACATGGCTGGTTTTGATTTGTCGTTCGAGATCGCGCGTCTGGGGACCAACCTGACCTTTCGCTTTAACGTCAACCAATGCCATTTGGGTCGTGCCATCCTTGGCATCAAGCTGCTTTTTGGTTTCGGCATTATCGGATGACTTGGTGACGTTGATGATTTTAACGGCTTTGGAGTCTTTGAGTTTGGCTAAAGTTTGATTGATCGCGCGTTTTTGCGTTGTCGAAAGCTTGTCGTCGCCGTTACTGAAGACAAGTGCAAATGAGCGCACCTTTTGATTATGGTTGGCCTTTTTCTCAATTGTCGCGGCAATCTGGCTTTCTTCGCTTTTGGGTAGCGATAAGGCACCTTTATCACGAACAATGCCGGATACGTCGGGCATGGTTAAAAGTGCCACCAAAATCACGACAAGCCAGAAGATAAGTGAGGGGATATGGCGGTCGTGAAGCTTTTTCAATTAAACACCCTTCTTTCACTTGTGAGGCCATTCCAGACTTGATTTTTCAAGTCCGCGGCTAATGGTTTCTGATTCGAGACATGACCTTCAAGTTGCTGTTGGGCCCAGACGATGTCGATCATGCTGACAATGCTGCCGTACAAAATTGCCAGCTGCGTCCGAACGTCGGCTTTGACAATCACGCCACGCTCCTGGCCTTCCAGCAACATGTTATTGATGAGTGTAATCACCCGGCCACGCGCAGCACGACTCTCAGCGTTAAGTGCCTCGTTGAAAACATTTTGTTGAATAAAATGCAACTCTGTCGGATATTGCTCCATGGACGCGGTCGCAGCATCGAATAAGCGGCTGAAAGTGGTCTCCGGATCATCCGGTTGGCAGTTTGCCGCGGTTGCCAGGGAGTCGTGGAAGAAGTTCATAATATCGGTAAATGCGGTATTGAGGATATCTTTTTTGCTTTTAAAATGCCGATAAATAGTGCCTACCGCGACTTTTGCTGCTTTGGCAATCGACGGCAGATTCGTTTCGGCGTACCCACGCTCGGCGAAGAGCTTCACCGCCTGCGCGATAATCGGACTTGGTAATGGAATGGCTGTCATGATATTTTCTCCTTTAGGAATGAACGTTCATTCACATATATTAGTTTTTGAGAATATTCATGTCAAGTGCATATTCAAAAAATAATTAATACTGGCGTGGTGCGTTATTGATATCAAACTAAAAACTCGTTTAATGGCGCAGAGGTCAGTTTGTGCCCATACAAAAAAAGCGTTGAAAAAACAACGCTTTATTCGGGACTATATTTCTTACGGCCACAATTTAATACAGCCGAGAATAATCGAAAAAATCGCGGTGCCGTTTTTCAATAGACGCCCATCGATTTTCGGGCCGATGCGACTGCCTACGATGACACCAATACCGTGTGTGGCGATGATCATTGCCAGTAGCGGTAAGGTGGTCATGAATTGGACTTGGCTGAGGTAGCCGACTGCAGCCGGTAAGCTGATGAAGACCGAGTTTAACAAGGCGATGCCAACTGCTGCATGCGGTTCACAGCCGAGTAAAACGAGTAGCGGCATGACCAGTACCGGGCCGCCTGCTCCGGAAAGGGCACAAATCAATCCAGTGACAACGCCTAGGATGACGAGCAAAACCGGTTGATTCAAGTGATCGACGCCGGGTTTTGGCGGGTGGCGTTGTTGGATCAAAATAGCAATGCCGGATAGCAGGACGACCAGATAAAGTAAGAATTGTACCCAGCTGGTCGGCAGTAATAGATTAAGGCGTACGCCAATAATTGCCCCGACAAAGCTGCCGCCGCTGAGTAGATAAGCGACCCGGCGATCCATGAGCCCTTCATGTTGATAATGACGCGAGCCCAACCAGCCGGAAATAATGAAAGCCAGGAAACTGAAGGCCAGGCCTTCCGTAGTGCTATAGCCAAGTCCCGCGGTGTATAGAATGGGGAGTAAAAAACCAGCCACGCCAGTCATACCGACGAGGCCGCCGATTAAGATGTTGCCAATTGCGATGATGATGATTGCCATAATGTTGGGTAACGCCGCGCACACGCAGCTTTAATCCTTTCTACGTCTAATGTTAACACTTCTCGGTTCCGCATCAGCCATTTGCCGGCAACCATCGAATCCGCGACATCATTAGCATTGACGCTTTCAAGCAACGTGTTATTCCAGTTGCCGGTTGGCCAAAGGTGGGGGCTATCAATGTTTAACCCGATGATATCAGCCTGGTAACCCGGTGCGATTCGGCCCAGATGACCCGATAGATTCAGAGCCGCCGCGCCACCATCCAAGACCATGGCCATAATTGTCGGGGCAGGCATGACAGCAGGCTGATGTTGCAAGGTGCCATAATGCAGCGTCATAACGGCGCGGAAAATCTTCATTTCCTGCCACAGACTCAGACCACCATGCGCCGCGCCATCGGTACCCAAACCAATTGAAACACCTGCATGTAATAATTCAGGCGTGGCAGGGATGCCTTTTCCGGCGTTACTGAACGGACTGTGACTGAGCTTGACGTGATGAGTTTCGATGAGCGTTTTTTCAGTGTCGTCAAGAAACAGACTATGTGCTCCTAGAAAATGATTGCTTAATGCGCCGCGTTTTGCAAGGTAGACATATGGCCGCTCACCGCAACGCGCTAAAATACCGGCGACTTCTTGAGGATACTCGTTCATATGCGCTTCAAGAAAAGTCTGACGATCTTCGGCACGCTGGGCAGCCAGATCGACCAATGTATCGGAACAATTATTTAAGGCGCGTAATGAGTAATAAACTTGCAAATGGTTGCGGCCGTGGAATTGGTCATACAAGGCATCGGTGTGGGCGATGGCGGTTTTGGCATCCATGTTAATAGTTGCCGGTAACGTCGGATCATCCATCGTTGAGTAGGCAAGGGCGCCGCGTAAACCACTTTGCGCATACACCGTGCCGGCTGCAGCCATGTGGTAGCTGCCTGACTCAACGAAACTGGTGGTGCCGCTGGTGATCATTTCAAGGGCGGCTAACTGAGCATTGAGCGTCATAGTTTCAGTCGTCATGTTGGCTTCAAATGGCAGCATAACTTTTTGCCAGATAATGCCTTTCGTATCAAGCACGCGACCACGTAAGAGTTGTTGACCGGTATGTAAGTGACTGTCGATCAAGCCGGGCATGAACAGCCGGTGCGTGCCATCAATGGTTTCATCTGCTTGGACGGTTATCGTCCCATGGTCACTGACCTGTGCGATTTTATCGTCGCGGATTAAAATGTCCTGATGCGGCTTGATCTCACCAGGCGCGGTCAAGGTTAAGGTATCCTGAATCAATGTGCTCGTCACTTAAATCACCCCTGTCAGTTTCAACGTGAGCGTATCCCACAGAAGCGAACCGACAAATGTTCCGGTCATGACGGCAACCCCGACAATGATGTACTTCCAACCTTGATGGACAAATGTGCCCAGCTTATCCGAAATTGCAATGCCGGCAAACGAGCCAACAACGGTAAATGGCGCGGCAAACGCAATGACTTTGGTAGAACTAATGACAACCGCAGCAATCGGCGAAAATGGTGAGGCAACGAGTAGGCCTAAAATGGAACAGTACGCAATAATCGGCAACTTGAATGGCACAATTTTAGCTAAGACCACAGCTGCCATGGTAACGGCAATTAAAATGATCACGCCGGGGAGGCTTTTAGCGATACTGACGCCGGATCCGATCCAGTTAGCTAGCAGCGTCCCGACCCCACAAACGCTGAGGAGAAATAACCATTCACGTAAACGCATTACTTAATCCGTCCTTTCAAAGCGGTTGCCGTTTTAGCGCGGCGACTGGCGAACATTTTATCGAAAAGATTGTAGAGCTTGTCGGTTAGCGGGATGGCTAGAAACATGGTGATATAAATCCCGGTGATGCCGGCGATGGTGTTGGCGGCTGAAGCCATGGCGGTGATAGTGTTGGCGTCATGCGGGAACAGCTGCGCGAGGCTGGCACTGGCAGAGGCCATGAAAATGCCGGCTCCAACGCCTGTCGACATCCCCAACGCCTTAGGATCGAACCAACCTGTCAGTCCCAAAGCAGTTGCCATCATGCCGAAATAAATCGTGCCAAGAATACCGCCAACGATATAAATCGCCATACTGCCGCTTGCTTCGTCAGAATCCGAACCATAAGCCGAATTGATTAAGGCAAGGTGATACTCGCGATTCAGTGAACTCGTTGCGCCAATTGCCTCACGGTGCAGCCCCAGCAACATTGCCAGTGGTAGGCCGAAGAAGATCCCAAGCAGATTACCGAAGCCGTGCACCAGCAATGCCGGACCAGCATGTAAGATCATGTCCATATTTGCGCCGGCAGTAATTCCTAGGTTCACGACAAACGGGCAAATACCAACGATAACCAATTTGGAAGCAGCTTTAACATGGCGATTGTCAAACCACCGCATCACTTGCGGCCCACTGAGCATACCAAGAATAATGGCATAAAAAACCGGGAATAAAATGATCATGCCGGGACCGACCTTGAGTTTCACCGTTCCGATATATTCGGCGATGACGGTGAACAATGCTGCGACAAGATAACTCTTCCATTCGACTTTGATCCGGGCGCGTAAACTAGGATAAGTCATGTTTTGCCTCCTCTTTTAGCGAATGGATCCAGTTTAGCGCAGTTATTCAGGTAAATAAAGGACGATTAAATTAAAAAACGATTTAATGTTCGTGTTTATCCGTCAGCACCTGATGGACAACCTTTTAAAAATGAATAAGTGACGAGCATGACAAATCATATAAAAAGCCAAAAGTCAGTTACCTTGAAAAACCGAATTAAGATCCAATAACGAAAGATCAAGTGCTTTCTGTATTTGGTTTTGATTCGGCAAAGTTTCCTGACGCTTGGCGACGGTGCTAAGTAGCTACTGTGATCAGTTCTTGATCACGCAATTCAATAACGTTATTTGCTGTATTTAGTCGTTTTTGGCCGACTTGTTTTGACCTTTTGTTCCAGATTCTGCTCAGGTAGGCTGGCTGGCTCTTCGTGAAACAGACGGGGCAGGTGGCGTGGCGCAACAGTCGATACTGACGTGACAACCTGTTGAACATGCTGGTTTGGCTCGGTGGTGGGATTGACGGTTGTTGCGGCCGATCCGCTGCTAGTCAACAACCCCGCGGCAACCGCTAAAAATGTAAAGACCATATGCAAAACTCCCTTCGACTGGCTGACATTCTTTAATAACAGCGATTAACAGTCAGTCTAGTAAGGAGATGTGATTGATTTGCCGCATTTGTGAGGTCTTTTCACAGCGAAAATGAAACGAAAACATGGTGATTCGTTAACAGAAGCGTAAAGCATGGCGAATATGGACCAAAAGTTGAAGAAGTATGGATGAATCACGCGCCGGGCAGTAAAAAATTTTGAACATGAAAAAAGACGACTCGGGTAAGTCGCCTTTTTACTGTTTGCTCGTTTTCAATTATGAAGCGGATTTTCCTTTTGGTTCCAAGCGCCGTTCCAAAAAGCCTAACGCCAGGTCGGAGATAATCGCCATTAAAGCGGTTGGCAATGCCCCGGCGAGAATGATCGCACCGCCATTGGTTGCATTGGTACCGCGGACGATGATATCGCCCAGACCGCCAGCACCCACGAAGGCACCGATTGCCGTAATCCCAATGGCAACGACCAGCGCGTTACGAATCCCGGCCATGATGACTGACATGCTCAACGGAATTTCAACCATGTACAGTGATTGCCAGCGGGTCATGCCCATTCCTTTAGCGGCATCCATCAGGTTCTTGTCGACATTCTGCATGCCGGTGTAAGTGTTCTTGATGATCGGCAACAAGGAGTAGAGAAAGACCGTTACGATGACGGTGTTCACGCCAAGACCAAGCCCGAGCATGATGATGGACAACATTGCCAAACTAGGAATCGTTTGAATCACGTTGGCAATGCCGATCACCGTGTTACTCAAGGTGCGGTGGCGGGCAATTGCCAAGCCAACCGGAATCCCGATCACGGCCGCAATCAGCACACCATAAATGGAAATCAGAAAATGGCGAGCAAATTGACTGAGCACGTACGAACCGTTATTGGCAAGGTAATACCAGAATTGCTGCCAAGTATCCATGTTAGCCATTAGTCGTCACTTCCTTTGAAATAATTGTGTTTAGCCAGAAACTTCTGAGCGACCACATTCGGTTCAAGTAATTGATCGTCGACTTGATAGTTCAACTCCTGCATGGTTTTCAGATTGATCTTGCCGTCTAAACGATGTAACAGCGGTTTTAATTTTGGATATTTCTTCAAAAGACTGTTGTTGACCACCAATGAACACTGATAAGGCGGGAAGAACGTTTTATCATCCTTTAGAATCTTCAAGTTGTAACTGCGAATCCGACCGTCTGTGGAATAACCAAGAACCGTCTGCATCCGGTTGGCTTCAACCGCATCGTAAACCAAACCGATTTGCATTGGATAAACGCGTTTGAAATCAAAACCATATGCTTTGGTGAAGTCGCTGTAGCCATCGCCTTTACGGTTCATCCAGCTGGAATCAACCCCGGCGTTGTACTGTGATGCGACTTTCTTTAGGTCGGAAATGTTATTGAGGTTATCCTTCTTGGCTTCTTCTTGGGTAACCATGAAAGCATAGGTGTCAGAGAAGCCATAAGACGGATACCAGGTTTGGTCATAGCGTTTTTTGAATTCACGCTTGACGATGGTCATCGCTTTGGAAGGATTTTTGACAGGGTTCATGCCTAATGTGCCGGTGATATCGGTGCCGGTGTATCGAGTTGCACTGATATCAGCATCATTACGAATCATCGCTTGGTGAACCACTGTCCCGGAACCAAGGTTGTTAACCAAAGTCGTCTTGTAGCCGAGTTCGTGGTTGATTAATTCGGCAATGATATTCGCCATAATCTGTGACTCGGTACTTGTTTGGGAGGCGATTCGGACGGTACCGTCATTACCGGAACCGCCAAGGCCAGGGAAGCCGCAACCACCTAATAGTAGCACCGGAATCAGCAATAGGGTCAGGAGTAGTTTTCTGAATGTCTTCATCTTGCCACCTCCTAAGCGCGCTCGCTGACAGGTGTCAGGTGGTATTCCAACCGCCCCAACAGCCAATCAACAATCAGTGCCAAAATGGTTACAGGAATGGTCCCGCCGATGATGAGATCCGGCTGGAAGAGATTCAGACCATTAAAGATCAAGTCCCCAAGCCCACCGGCACCGATATACGATGCTAAGGTTGCCCATGCGATGACATAAATGGCAGACAAGCGAATTCCTGCCATAATGACTGGCATGGCTAGCGGCACTTCGACTTGGCGAATGGATTGCATGGCGGTCATGCCCATTCCCTTAGCAGCGTCCATCAACACGGGATCAACATCTTCCATGCCGATGTAAGTGTTACGCAAAATTGGCAGCAACGAGTAGATGAACAATGCAACGATGGCAGGTACTTTCCCAATCCCGAATAAAGGAATCATTAATGCCAGCAAAGCCAACGAAGGCACCGTCTGTAACATGCTGGCAAGGCCGATCACGACTTTAGCCGTCTTAGGAAAACGGGTTAGCAAAATGCCAAGCGGAACGGCAACAATGACCCCGAGTCCAAGTGCAATTGCCGAGATGTAAAGCTGTTCCCAAGTTTTGGTAATCAGTTCACTGCCATGTGCGTTTAGAAATGCAAACATGGTCACACCTCCTTAGGTGCGTCTCGGGTATCTTCAGTTGCCGAAGCGGTGGTCGTCGATGATGTGGCTGACTGATCGTTATTCTTGGCCGCAGCACTGTCTTGATCATCTTCATTGTCGCCCCAAATGGTGTCATAAACGACATCAACAAGTGAAGCACGGGTGACAATGCCGACCAGTTTCTGATCATTGTCGACCACAGGCACATACTTAAATCCGCGCTTAAGAATGCGGTCAGCCGTGTCGCGCAGTAGGGCATCTTTTTTCACGTAGAAAATGCTGGACTTGGTGATGTCGCTAACGCTGGTGGCGCTTTGGTAACGGGTTTCCAGCGATTCCAGATCGATGAAGCCTTTGAGGTGATCCTCGTCATCGGTGACAAGCAGCGTATCAACGCGGCGTTTGCGCATGAGGGAAATCGCTTCAGCCAAAGACTTGCCAGGTGTGATGGCAGCCGGATTCTTCAACATGATCTGTTCAACAGTGGTGACGTCCGCCCGCGCTTGAACCAGGCGATCCTGACCGACTAAGTTTTCAACAAACTTGTTGGCGGGATGGGTCAGTAGTTCGGTTGGGGTGGCGTTTTGGATAATGTGACCGTGATCCATGACAACAATTTTGGTGGCGAGTTTGAGCGCTTCGTCCATATCGTGGGTCACGAAAACAACGGTCTTACCGAGCTTTTCCTGCAGATTTTTAATTAATTCCTGCAGTGCTTCACGGGTAATCGGGTCCAAGGCGCCATAAGGTTCGTCCATTAAGATCAGATCCTGATTGGCAGCAAGCGCGCGGATAACCCCGATCCGTTGTTGTTGCCCGCCGGAGAGCTCTGATGGGTAACGATCCAGATAATCTTCGGGTAATTCGACGAGATCAACCAGTTCTTTGGCCTTTTCCCGGCGCTTTTCTTCAGGCCACTTTAATAATTTAGGAACGATCGTGATGTTTTCATAAATGGTCATGTGTGGCATGAGGCCGATATTTTGAATGACATAACCGATTTGACGCCGCAATTTTACGGCATCGATTTTGTGAATGTCTTTACCGTTAAACAGGATTTGACCGCCGCTGGGTTCCAACATCCGGTTGATCATCCGCATGGTCGTTGTCTTCCCGGAACCGGATGTCCCGATAAGACATACAAATTCACCCTTATTGATTTCAAGGTTAATATGTTCGACCGCGACATTCCCGCCTCGATAGACTTTTTCAACGTCCTTGAACAGGACCATTGGTTGTTCTTCTGGCATCTGACGCGTCCTCCTTTGTTTGGTTGCTTCTATGATAACACATGACGTTAATCGTTTTTTAATAAAGCGAAAATGCGTTCTACCAGCGCAACTATTCGGCTCCATCTTATGAAATGATTAAAAAAAGCTCAAGAAAGTTCCCCTGTTTTGATTGAAAAGTTGATTGCGGTCAAGGTGGCAATAATGATTACTCGGTACACTGGTCTCGAATGGGAGGGATCAGCGATGCGTTTTATTCAAACACATAAACAAGAAGCGATGGTGATCGGCGGTGTTCTGACTGCGGCGGGATTGATTTTCAGTCAGGCATGGTTGCTGGTGTTGGCGAGTCTGGTTGCTGGGCTGCCGATTGCGGTGAATGCCTGGGAAGCGCTGCGTTATAAGCAAATTAGTATTGAGCTATTGGTGACAATTGCTTTAGTGGGCGCGGTGATGATTGGCGAGCCGATTGAAAGTGCGGTCGTTAGTTTTCTATTTTTGTTCGGTGACTGGTTGGAACAGCGTAGTTTAGCCAAGACGCGCTCGGCGATCCAAGGCTTGGCGGCCGCAGCACCGAAAACGGCCCGGCTGCTGGATGGGACGACCATTCCGGTGGGGAAGTTAGCAGTTGGCGATCAAGTGCGGGTGTTGGCTGGCGAAACGGTACCGGCTGATGGGCAGGTGATTAGCGGCCAAGCGAACATTGTGGAAGCCGCGATCACCGGCGAACCGGATGCCAAACGCAAGCAGATTGGTGCCACAGTATACTCCGGTACGCAGGTGAGCGATGGCACGGTTGAGATTGAAGTTGAAAAAACCGGCTACAACACGGTTTATCAGCAGATTATCGATTTAATTGAAGATGCGCAGGACGCCCAATCGCCTGTAGCAACCTTCATCCAGAAATTTGCCCGTTGGTACACGCCGCTGGTATTAGTCATCGCTTTACTGGTGGGATTGATTAGCCAAAATGTCCGGCTGGCGATTACGATTTTGGTACTGGGTTGCCCCGGCGCACTGGTCATCGGCGCTCCGGTTAGCAATGTGGTCGGTCTGGGATTTGGTGCCAAACACGGCATTTTGATCAAAGGCGGTGATGTGGCGACCAAGTTGGATCAAATTGACACGGTAATGTTTGATAAAACCGGCACGCTGACACAAGGCAAGATCCGTGTGACAACGGCTAAGTACTGGACCGCTGATCAGCAACGGGTCGCAGCCATGGTAACAGCGGTTGAAAAAGCAACGGCGCATCCACTGGGACAGGCACTTGTTGCTGATCTTCAGGCGAAGACCATGCAAAAGCCGACCGATGTCAAAGTCACTCGCGGGGTTGGGGTGAACGCCCGAATCGCCGGACACACAATCAGTGTCGGCAATCAAAAGATTTTGCACCAGCTGCTAACTGTTGACCAGCAGACTGATATTCAGCAAATCATCGCCAGTGGTGCAACCTTGGTCTTGGCAACCATCGACGACAAACTCGTGGCAGCTTATGGCTTGCGCGATCAGTTGCGAACGGAAACGCCAACCATGCTGAGCACCTTAAAAGCAAGTGGCAAGAAGACAATGGTGCTTTCAGGCGACTCGCAGGCAGCGGTTGAACACATGATGGCCGCGCTATCGGTGAGTCAGACGCGTGGTGGTTTACTGCCGGCAGATAAGGTGAAAGCGATCAAAGCAGCACAAGCCCGCGGTGAAAAAGTTATGTTTGTTGGCGATGGCATCAATGACGGTCCCGCCTTGGCACAAGCAGATGTCGGCGTTGCAATGGGTTCCGGCATGGATGTTGCAATTGACACGGCAGACGTTATTTTGACCAACAGCCGTCTCACGAATCTCGGCGTGCTTTTCGACTTAGCCAAGCGGATGAATCGCAACATCAAGCAGAACCTTGTCATTGCAATTGGCACGGTGGCGTTGTTGTTAAGTGGCCTATTGATCGGATTGGTCGACATGGCTAGCGGGATGTTATTCCATGAAATTTCCATCCTGCTGGTCATTGCAAACGCCTTGAGATTACGACACACACCAAGAAAATGGCAAAACTTGACGACCATCAAGGTACGCCATCCGCAAACGGTTAATAATGAGAATAAATAAAAACGAAAGGATCTTTAACATGACAAAATTAGTTTATCAATTAAATGGTTTAACCTGCCCGAGTTGCCTACAGAAAATCGAAGGGGCACTAGGCCAACAAGTCGGCGTCAAAACCGTCAAAGCCTTATTTAACAGCAGCAAGGTCAAAGCCCAGATTGATCCAGCCGTGACCAATGCCGATGCGTTGAAAAAAACCATTACGGACTTGGGCTACACCGTTGTGAACGTTCGCAGTCAAGAAGCATAGAGCGTGAGCAGGAGCGCTTAGCAATCGGAGTGTAAGCGGCCTTAAGCCTAAATGGCCGGTCTTTGGCCATTTAGGCTTAAGGTCCTTACACGCAGATTGCTGCGACTGTGAACGCGTTTTAGAACGGAGCGTAAGCAGAAACACCTAACAATAGGAGCATAAGTGGCCTTGAACGTGATGACCGAGCTATGACCATTGCGCGAAAGGTCCTTATGTGCAGGTTGCTGCGACAGCGAACACAATTTTAAGCCGAGTGTGATCAGGGCTTCATACATCCAAGACCTTTACACAGGCTTCTAGCGCGGCAAACGCATTTTCAAGGAGGAAATCATGAGCATAACACCAGGCATGCACACTATTGCCGAAGAAACAGTAAAAGCCCGTCAAGCAGCGGCAGCTAAACAAGCTGACCATGATCATCATGTACCGACAGCTGGGGCGATGAGCGGACATGTACTAGCAAATTTAGCAGTCTTGCAACGTAAACTGGCCCAATTTTCCCAAACGTTGAGTGGACCCAGCAGTGACGGGGATCGCGAATTGTTAACGCAATTGGCAACACAAGCGCAGCAGCATCTGACGGTGTTAGTGGCAGACTTGGCGGCGCAAGGAGAAGATTTTCCCACGACAACCGCGGAGTTTAGCGAGTACACGATGTTGCAGGAAGATCCCGCGTTTCGTTTTTGGACCAATGATATGAAACTGGATGCTGTGGTTAATGATCTGGATACTTGCCAGCTGTTCGTCAGTCGGGCGATTCCACTAGCCAATAAAGAGAACAAGGCTGTGTTGGCAGCGGATATGTTACAATTGCAGCGCTGGCATGAGCAAAGCATCCTGCACTTGCAAACGCGTCTTGGTCGTGAGGTGACGGCGGGGCGGTCCTTGCTTGAAGAGGACGATGACTGAGCAACATTAAACGATAGATTGACGAGAGAGCCTGCCTGTAAGGGGGATAAAAATGGCGCATAGTTGTACGGCGGTCGTACCGTTATTTAAAAATCTAACTGATGAAGCCCGCGCCGCGATTGATGCGTTGACCCACGAGCATCAGGTGAAAAAAGGAACGGTTCTGATCAGTCCTGACACCGCTGCTCATTTGTTGGTGGTCGCACAGGGAAAACTCAAAACTTATCAATTGGCGACAAATGGTAAAGAACAATTACTGCGCGTTGACGGCCCCGGTGATTATGAAGGGGAAGCCGGCTTGCTGAATATCGCTAATCCGAATGTCTATACCGAAGCGCTAACGACCGCCACCGTTTGCACCATTAGCGCTGCCGATTTTCAACAGTTACTCATGCAGCAACCACAAATCAGCTTGCAATTACTCACAGAAAACGCCCGTAAAATGCAGGCATTGGAAAAGCAAGCGGGCTATCTCGGCAACGATTCCATTAATGTACGCTTAACTCACTACCTACTGGATCTGCGCACTGCCGCTGGAAAAGACACAGTGACGGTACCGATGGCATGGACGCAGCTAGCCGATTATCTCGGCACAACCCCAGAAACGGTTTCTCGCACGTTAAAACGGTTAGCTGATGAAAAATTGATTCAGCGAACTGGGAAGCAAGTGACGATTTTGAATGCTGAGGATATGGAAGATTTTGTTTGGTAGGGTTTTCGTTCTAAATATAAAAATAATTAAAAAGCCAGTGAGCAATTGCTATGTCGCTTAAAGTTGGAACAAAACTTTTGGGACATGTGGTAAATCACTGGCCTTTTTGTATAGTCATCGTTAATCACGCAGATAGACCAGATGATCTTTAAGGCTGTTGATGATGATTCGGGTTAATTTTTCAGGATCGATGAGGCGGTCTGGTGTTAAATAGTAAAGAAGAATATTCCAAACGCCGCCAATAATCAGCAAGTCAATGACTGTTTCATCCTTTGTTGGTGAATGCCAAGGCATCGCTTGTTGGGGAAGCATCTGGAGTAGCTGCTGCCGTTGAGCTTCAAAAACAAAACCCAGCAAGTTATTCTTTTGCAATACTAAAAGTTCATGCCGCTGTTCTTGCCAGAATGAAAAATAGCAGCACAGTAAATCGTGAAAGTTTTTGATTTTTTGGTCAGCAACTGTGGTCAAATACGCTTGAACGGTACTTTGCGTGTAATACTGAACGATTGCGAACTTGCTGGGAAAATGTTGATAGAAAGTTTTTCGAGAGACATTTGCCTCTGCCGCGATCTCTGAAATCGTTAATTCGTTAAACGGATACGAGGCTAACTTATTAAACAAAGCTGTAACGATTGCCTGTTTTGATCTTAAGGCAGTTTTATTCATAATTAGTGGCTTCTTTCAAAAGAAAAGTAACATAAACGTCAATATGTCACCATTATCTCTAAAATCCTTTTACATTGCATGAACATATTCTACGCTATAACTGTAACAATTGTTACCTTTTGAAAGGGGTTTGGAAAATGTTACTTGATTATTGGATGTTACCAATTTTGTTCATCTTACATGATTTTGAAGAAATGATTATGATGCCGATTTGGAAGCGGCGGCACAATCAGCCGCTCCGGAAAATGAAAAAGCCCTTCTTTGGTGCCGTGACGAATGGGCAAGCCTTTTCGGTGGGGGTTTTAGAAGAGTTAATCATTTTAATAGGAGTATCGTTAGTCAGTTCGGTACTTCACAGTGATCGTTTATATCTGGCCTTCATGGTGACTTATACACTGCATTTTCTCATGCATTATCGAATGTGCTTTGAATTTCGAGGTTACGTTCCTGGGGTTATTTCTGCTACTTTGGAACTGCCGGTTATGATTGGGTTGATAATGACTTATTGGCAACGAAGCCAGAGTACGTTCGGCGAATTTTGGGGCTATGTGACTGTAGCTTTTCTCATCCAGTTTGTTAATTTACGTGTTATGCACACACTTATGCCAAAAATTCAGGCAAAGATGGCAGCCTATACGAGGACGCCATTGCTTTAGTAAGTTTTCCAAGGCAAATAGCAACAAAGGACACATCCGGTTTTTATCTGCGGATGTGTCCTTTATTGTTATCAGTCAGGATTAGCAATGTGTTTTTTCATGCCGAAATAATAGGTAACAACGGCTATCATTGAGGCCAAAGTGAAAGCAGAAAGATATATCTGGCTACTTGGCAGGAAATACCAAGCCAAAATTGCTAAGAGTATGCCTGTGATCAAATAGAGATACAGGAAGATGCGGGTTCTTTTCAAATTGGCAGGCTTCGTTACGAGAAAATAGAGGAAAAAAGCCGAAGTTGCAATACCGAAAATTATAGAAGCGATGTGTAATAACATGTTTGAGCCTGCCTTTCGATCGGGTGTTGCTGTAATCTCACAGAACAATCAAATATTGAAAATAACCGTTAAACGGTACTAGTTCGCCGATAAAACCGGATGCGTGCGTCGTTTTTGCCAGAAGAGAAGGATATTCCCCAGTAAGACTACCAGCAATATATGGACAACATTTGACGCCACACTAGCCTCAAGTCCAAAAACGCCGCCAGTCAGTGACTGCGATGTCGTTGTCGGGAGGGACTCGAGGACGAATTTTTTACCGGATAGCCCGGAAACGGTTGTGCCAAAGATGGGACCTTCCGCAAAATTCCACATGGCGTGAAAGGCACCGCACAGCCAGATGTTGCCTGTCAGTAAGCGAAATTGTGACATTGCAATGGCAAAGAAAAACAAGCCAGTGGCAGCGGAAAAATTATAGCCGGGATTGGCAAGATGCAAAAGTGTGAAAAAGATGGCGTTCAACAAAACCGCCAGCCCGACACGATTTTGTTTGAGCCAGTAGCCCATTATATATCCCCGACAAAGCAATTCCTCGAACATCGATTGAATCGCATAGCCGAAAAAGAAAAGTGCCAGCCACAGCAAGTTTGACCATTGGAAAGTCGCCAGCACATGGTAACCGCCAAGCAATGCGATGATGCCCCAGATGAGGCTGAACATGAGCAGGCCAAAAAGTAAGCCTAAAGCATAGTCTCTAACGGCATTTTTACGGGAAAAAGGCAGCAATGTACGATCACTGCGATAATAGATGGCCATGCCGATAATGCCGATAGCTTCAGCGTATAAAAAGAGCAGGTTCAAAGACATCGGGATGTTGGTTTCATCTATGTCGATGTCGAACAGACCCATCAAAAAAGGAATCAGCTGTGATGACAATGACCAAGCAAGTGCAATGCCATAAACGATTAGGATAGGTCCTAATAGCTTTGAAAATTTATGTAGTTGTTTAATTGGATTCACCTCTGAATAGAATTTGAATAGAGAAGATAGCTTAACAACAAAAGAATATTTTTAGGGTAGCCTTAATTTTTAGCGTAGTCAAGCGATCCAAACCGAGTTACCGGTGAACGCGTTATAGGCGCAGGCGGTTCATCTCACTTGAAATAAGTATCACTAACATTCGGAATACTGGTACTAGTACCCAAATGTGCGAAAACGCTTTTATTGCCTTTGAAAAATCGGCGTTGAATTTCTATAAGATTTTCCATGATCAGGATCGCAAGCTAGGTGGCAACTCTTAGCCATCATTATTAAGTGAAGCGTGTTGAATGATTACCTGGAAATCCCATAGACTGAGATTAAGCTCAAAGAGGAGATTGAATGACTCTTACAGTCCTCCTAGGTCTTTCTCCTTTACTTTGCATTCGATTCGTTATATTATCAGAATGCTTTTATTTACCGATTAATGGGTCCATCTCAATTTATGGCGAGGAGGATGGAACATGACACTGCTTAGAAAAGTTATTTGGGTATTCGTGTTTGTTATTTATGGGGTAGTGCTTTTTTGGGCTTCGTTTTACAGCAACAGTGCTTATTTTTTACCGGTGATCGCCATCCCTGCTATTTTTTCGGGAATATTTTGGCTAATCGAAAATGTTAAGAAAAACAAGAAGTGAGGAATGTTCGTCTTACTATGCCACTTTGGTTTAGCAAGGTGCTTTATTTGTCGATTGATATTACGTTTCCCCCTCTTTTGTTGCTTTAACTGAATGCTTAAGAAGCGGTTGCTTAGAGCTTAAATCAATAAAAATGAAAAAGATCGCAGTACTCAGTTTGAGAATATTGCGATCTTTTTGCTACTTTACGGCTCAATTCTACTTAAATCAGACAATATTTGGACGTTTCTGTTTAACGACTTAAATTAGGTCAATGATTTTTTCGACCAGTCATGAATAGGCCATCGTTTATGAACTTTGTCAGTTAAAAACATGTCTCTAAAATAACGGTAAGCAATGTTCTATATAACTATATACCATTTAAGAAATACGTTGCGAACAGGCCATTAAACAAACGATTAAAGCGGAAACCAATTGTTGACCGTAAAAGCTATTTAAGCCTATAATGTAACCGAATACAAAGCGTACTACCTGAAAGACGGTGATCATCGTGAGTCAGAATGATGTATTCAAAAAACGTTACAGAATCGTTTTGAATCTGTCCAATTTCTGGATTTTAGGATATTTGCTTCTGCGCTCATTGGGTTTTGCAGAAGATTTGCCGGTGTTGAATATCGTTATGCTAGTCATTGTGCCTGCTAGTTTTATCGGATTCGTAATTTATCAGTATTTTAAGCTAGAGATTACCAAGCCGCTTACATTGACTTTTTTGCTATTCCTACTCGCTATGTTGATCGTGGTGCTTCTAGAACTTCTAAAAGTCTTCTAAGTGCTTTGCAGAGAGCTCTGAAACTTCGGCTTGTTTGGAGAGACGGAGCTTCTTTTATTTGCATCTCAAACACGCTTAGATTGGAGAATATTTACGCAGCACTATTTAACGACAGACTCGATTTGCGTATCAACCGCTGCCCGAATCGCCTTTGTAAACTGCTCAATCGCAGCGGGGGCGTTTTGCGCTTCCTTGGCGACAATGTCCACGATGGCGCTGCCGATAATGACGCCATCCGCAGTCGACGCCATGGTTTGGGCTTGCTGTGGGGTATGGATACCGAATCCGATTGCTGTTGGCACATCAGTGTAGCGTTTGATTTCCGCAACCAACGTTTTTAGACCAGTGAAAAATTCGTCCCGTTCACCGGTGATGCCCACAGAGGATACCACGTAGATGAAACCAGAGGCACTTTTGGCAATTTTTTCGATCCGATGGCCAGAAGTCGGCGTGATTAACGGGATAATATCAATGCCATACTTTTCTGCAAACGGCACAATTTCAGTGCGACTTTCGTATGGCAAATCGGGGATCACCAGACCGCTAACTTTTAGCTCGGCGCAACGCTTCAAAAAGGCATCGTAGCCGTACTTGAAGACGATGTTTAAGTAAGTCAGAAACACGATCGGCACCGCGGTTTTCTTCCGCGCTGCTTCAACGATTTCAAAAACGGTTTTGGTGCGCACGTTGGCAGCAAATGCACGCAGGTCCGCAGCCTGAATCACTGGCCCATCCGCAACCGGGTCGGAAAAGGGAATGCCCAATTCGACAATATCCGCACCGCCATGTGCAAGGGCGACAATATTTTTGACAGTGGTATCGAAGTCCGGATCGTCCGCAACGACAAATGGGATGAAAGCTTTATGATTTTTGAAAATGGCAGCTAAATTACTCATCAACGTCAACTCCTTTGTATTTGGCAATGCTAGCAACATCTTTATCGCCGCGACCGGATAAGGTGCAGATGATGATTTGGTCCTTGGCCATGGTTGGGGCAATTTTTTCAACGTAAGCAATGGCGTGGCAGCTTTCGATCGCCGCGACAATGCCTTCTTGGCTCGCGATGTATTCAAATGCCTGAACCGCTTCGTCATCGGTGATCCCAACATATTGGGCACGGCCTGCTTCGGCGAGGGCGGCGTGTTCCGGGCCAACGCCGGGGTAGTCAAGACCAGCAGAGATGGAGTAAACCGGATCGATTTGTCCGTCTTCGTTTTGCATGAATAAGGATTTCATGCCGTGGAAAATACCGACACTGCCGCGTTCGATCGTAGCAGCGGTTCGCGCCGTATCAACACCCTTACCAGCGGCTTCAACGCCGACTAGTTGTACAGAAGGCTCATCAATGTATGCGGCAAAACTGCCAATGGCGTTACTGCCGCCGCCGACACAGGCTACGACCATGTCTGGCAGCTGTCCTTCTTTAGCCTGCAGTTGTTGCTTGGATTCAATGGAAATGACGCTTTGAAAATGTTTGACCATCTCCGGAAATGGTGCTGGACCCACGGCTGAACCGAGCACATAAAAGGTGTCATCGCTGCGACTGGCCCATTCCTGAAGGGCAGCGTTGACCGCGTCTTTAAGCACCATCGAGCCGCTGGTGACAGAATGGACTTTGGCGCCGAGCAATGTCATGCGATAAACATTTAACTTTTGGCGGTCAGTGTCTTCTTTTCCCATGAAAATTTCACATTCCATGCCCATCAAAGCGGCAATCGTTGCGGTGGCAACACCGTGTTGGCCGGCACCGGTTTCGGCAATTAACCGGGTTTTGCCTAGATGCTTGGCGAGTAAGGCTTGTCCGATAACATTGTTGATTTTATGGGCACCAGTGTGATTGAGATCCTCACGTTTGAGATAGATCTTGGCCCCGCCTAAGTCTTCGGTCATGTTTTTGGCGTAATACAGTAGCGATGGTCGATTAGCATAATTGACTAACAAATCGTTGAGTTCGGCTTTGAATTGCGGGTCGTCTTTTAAAGTGTTGAAAGCCGCGGTGATTTTTTCGAGTTCGGTCATTAAGGTTTCCGGGATATACTGGCCGCCAAAGTCGTTGCCATAGCGGCCGGCGCGGTTTGTAGGTTGAGCAGTTTCATTTAGTGTTTTCATAAGTGATTTCCTCTTTTGCGTTTTGAGTAAATTGATGAATTTTATGCGCATCTTTGTGACCGGCAGTTTCAACGCCGCTGGACACGTCAACGATAGTAGGGTGGACGACTTGAATGGCACGGGCAACATTTTCCGGCGTCAGACCACCGGCTAGAATCAGTGGCCGCGTGATGTGTGGAATAGCCACTAGATTGAGCAGTTGGCCACTACCTTTTCCGCTGTCGACCATGAGATAATCAGCTGGCGAAGTTAAGTCAATTGCCTGGCGTTCAAAGACCTGGATGACTTGCAGGCCAGCGTGTTGCAGCTGCTTAATTTCAGCTGGTGTACTTGTTCGATGCAGCTGCGCAATTTCAATGGCACCGGCTTGATAAATCGCCAGAATGTCATCGACCGATTCATGAACGAAAACGCCCACTGGTTGAATATCGGGATGGAGTAACTTGCGTAAAGCCAACGCCTGTTCCAGGGTGACGTGATGCCGTCCGGGAGCAAAAACGAACCCGGCGAAATCCGCTTGAGCAGCATTGATGGCTAAAATATCTTCGGGATGCATTAAGCCGCAGATTTTCACTTTTACCATTTTTCAAATCCCCCTGAATGCCGTAATTAATTCCCGCTTGTGCTTGGAGCGCATGAGGGTTTCACCGATTAAGACGGCGTTGAAACCGGCTGCGGCTAATTTTTCGACATCTTGTTGTGTTTTGATCCCGCTTTCGGCGATAACAGGAATCTGGTCAGGAACCATGGCGCGTAGTTTCAGACTGTTTGTAAAATCAACCTGAAAATTTTTCAGATTCCGGTTATTAATGCCGATGATTTTTGCGCCTGATTGCAAAGCACGGGTCACTTCTTCGGCGGTGTAGGCTTCGACAATGGCTTGCATGCCAAGATCCTCAGCGAGTTGGCGGAAGGTGCGTAATTGTTGATCAGTTAAGATGGCAACAATGAGCAAAATAATGGACGCACCATTTGCCTTGGCTTCGTAAATCATATAAGGATCAATCGTAAAATCTTTACGCAATGTCGGCACTGAGACCTGTTGGCTGATCGTCTTTAAATAGCGAAGATGACCGTTGAAGTAATCGGGTTCGGTGAGGACGGAAATAGCATCGACGCCGGCTTGTTCGTAAGCTTGAGCAATCGCCATATAAGGAAAATCCGCCACGATCGTTCCTCTTGATGGCGAAGCTTTTTTGACCTCGGCGATAACGTGTAAACCAGGCTGCTTTAAGGTGGTGAGGAAGTTTGATTTTGTGATGGGTGGTTGATGGGCAACGATGCGTTTGAGTTCGGTTAAGGATTGGCGCTGCTGGTGGCGAGCGAGGCGGATTCTGGTTGCTGCGACGAGATCATCTAAGATCATGCCACCACATCCTTACGTTTGGCAGAAAAGGCACGCAGGTGATTTAATTCTTCACGTGCCTTCCCAGTGTCAATCGTTTCCGCAGCGAGAGTGATGCCGTCTTGAATGCTAAGTTCCGGATGAGCCAGATGCAGGGCAGCACCGGCGTTTAGTAAGACAATGTCACGTTGCGGTCCGTGCTTGCCAGCGAGAATATTTTGCGTGATTTGCGCATTTTCTTCAGGCGTGCCACCGACCAGATCGGCGCGCTGACTGCGATTGAAGCCGAATTGTTCTGGCGTCACCGTGTACTGGGTGAGCTGGCCGGCGTTTAGTTCAACCACAGCTGTTTCAGCGGCAGTTGTCATTTCGTCGAGCCCGTCGCGACCATGGACAACCAGCGCATTGGTGACGCCGAGCTTTTTCAGGACGTTGGCTAACGGCTCAAGCAAAGTTTCATCGTAGACACCAAGCAGTTGGCGCGTTGGGTGAGCCGGATTCGCCAGCGGACCGAGAATGTTGAAAATAGTTCGGAAACCAAGCTGCTTTCTAACGGGAGCGACATACTTCATCGACTTGTGATATTCCTGCGCAAACAGAAAAGCCAAATTGTTTTCCTGCAGGCTTTGATAACTGACAGTCGGCGTTTCGTTGATATCCAAGCCCAAAGCTTCAAGTACATCGGCGGCACCGCTCTTTGATGAAGCTGCGCGGTTACCGTGCTTGGCAACAGGCGTTCCGGTCGCCGCAACAACAATGGCGCTGGTGGTGGAAATATTAAAGGTGTTGGCATGATCGCCACCGGTTCCGACAATTTCCAAAACATCCTTGGTTTCCGGAAAAGCGAGTGCGTGCCTTCGCATGGAAGCTGCCGCACCGGCAATTTCGTCAATCGTCGGTCGCTTAGCAGTTAGCGCGGTTAGTAGACTGGCAGTTTGCACTTCAGACGCCTCGCCGTTCATAATTTCATCCAAAACAGCTTGGCTTTCTTCAAACGTTAAATCTTCGTGGTTGACGACTTTTTCAATAGCTTGTTTGATCATGGTGATCCCTCCAAATTTGGTTGTGACAGTGGTTTGGTTGTTGAGAAAAAAGGCTAAGTGAAAATGGCCATCGTTTGATTTCCTTGGTTTGTTTCATTTTTGGGGGACCTCCTTAGGTTGTTGAGATGAGTGGTTGTTGCTGACGCGGTGACGTGCTTCTTCATAACATGCTCGCAGTAGCAAAAAAATCCGTCCATAACTAAGAACTCTAGTTAAGGACGGATTTTCCGCGGTACCACCTTAGTTTGATCGCTCGAGTCTTCGACAAATAATCTAACTTGATTGTCTAAAAAGAGTCCGATTGATCACGCTTAGCGAGGGACCAACATCCCTCCGACAACTGACGTATGCCTGACGTTTCCCCGTACTCGCGAACTTTCGGGAGAACCCTCCGTGGTCCATTTAATCATCTGCGTTCGATTGCACTCTCAGCAACGGCAACTCTCTGTGCGCGCACAATGATCTTGATCTCCACATCAACGGTTTTTCATGGACGAAATATTAATGATTGATTCGTATATTAGAGAATGTCCATAAAAATGTCAACACTTTTAATTTACCTGCGTGTATTCGGCATCGACCGGTTTTCCTCTGTTTCTGAAAATAGTGAGACTCGCACAGGGACGATATCGTTTTAAATACTTTTAGTACGCAACTGCCGCCGATCCGTCCAGAGCGCAACAGGGGAAAGACATAAGACAATTAGAGCACCCACAAGATAAGTGTGACTAAACGCGCGTGACAACTGGGTGTTTTTACGGCGCTTTATTGATTGAAAAGTTGTTTGCAGCGCTTGCTTCTGCGCAATTTGTTTGATGCCGATCAAAAAGGCGGTCTGGTTCGTGTTGATGGTCGTGGCACCGGTGGCCAGCTTGGTGACACTCACTGACAAGAGTGAGTGGCTTTGTTGCATCATTTTCGTTAGAGCAGTTAGCCCAGTTGTGACCTTGATATTAGCGTGGCGTAACGCGGAACTGGCATCATATAGTCGCCGCAGATCAGTTCCTGTCGCGGGTTTGGGTAGATTGGTTTTCACTTTTGCTGCTTGAGCAATGGCTTGTTTCATTTTTTGTTGCTGATGAGTTGTCGGCGTGGATGAGCCGGCAAAAACTTTCGCCAATTGCTGGTGGGCCACGCTTTTGACGTGGGGTGAGAGCACTTTTTCCGTTACGATTTGATCGCTGGCATGGTGAATCTGGGTTTTAGCTGTGTCGATATTGGTATCCAGCACCGTTACCAGGACGGCGATGCCTAGGCAGGTGCCGATTTGGCGGGCAGCGTTGACGATTCCAGAGCCGATGCCACTTTTGTTTTTGGGCAGGTAGCGAACCGAGGCGACCAACGAGACCGAAGCGAAGCCAAAACCCATCCCATTGATGATGAGCAGTACGACGATGAGTGCGGTGGCTGTGTCGGTTTTAATGAGCGAAAGCAGGAAGAGACTGGCTGCCATCACCAGCATACCGGTGAGTGTGACCGGAATCGCGCCGACTTTGGCAAGCAGTCGAGTCGCAAGCGGCATGGCAATCATGATGGTCAGTGAAACCGGGATAATGATCAAAGCAGCGTGTAAGGGACTATCTCCTAAGACGTCTTGCAGAAAATAATTCAGGATTAAGCTCGGTGCAACTAAGGCAAAACCGGTCATGAAGTAAATCACACTGGATGCACTAAGCGTTTTTTCCCGGAAAAGATTGAGCTCCAGTAACGGATGCCGAACCACTTTTTCAGTCATGATAAAGACAATGAGTGCTACCCCACCGCCAATTAAACTAGCCAAAATCAGTGGTGAAGTCCACCCGTATTGGCGACCTTCCAACAGCCCAAACGTGACGCCTCCAAGTGCAGCTGTCAGTAACAGTAACCCCGGGAAATCAATCCGGCCGGCAAGTGATTCATCATACGATTCTTTTGCGCACACAGTAACCAGTAAAAATGCGAGAATGGCTAGCGGAATATTAATCCCAAAAATCCACCGCCAAGAAGCTATTTGTAAAATGATGCCACCAATGGGCGGTCCGCCGGCAGCTGCCAGCGCAGTAACCGCACCGACCAATGCAGCGACCTGATTGATTTTTTCTTTTCCGTAGACTTCGATGCCCATCGGTAACACGATTGGCGTGATGATGGCCCCGCCAAGACCTTGAAAAAAGCGGAATGTAATGAGTACGGGTAGCGAGGGTGCGGTCATGCAGGCGGCAGAGAAGCCTCCAAACAGAGCCAGACCCAGTAACATGATTTTTTTACGACCATAACGATCCGCTATTTTGGAAGCCGTAATCATAAAAACCGACATGGCAAGTGTGTAAATCGTCATGACCCAACTGGTGTTCGCAAGTGAACCGTGAAGCTCGGTCATAATTTTGGGAATCGCAATATTCACAATAGTCGTGTCCAACGTCCCCATAAACATGGCAATCGTCAGGCCAATAAAACAAAGTACTTTAGTCAAGCGCGTCATTGCATCAGATCCTTTCATCTGCTACATTTGTGTACATGTGACACATGTGTGACTTTCGAAAGCACTTTGAGTATACTGGGGCTAAAGATAAGCAACAAGGGTTTGGTGACAAGTGCTACAAATTGGTGGTGTTTGTGTCAGTTAGGAGACGGTGGACATGAATGGAAAACAACGCATGGCGCGCCAATCAAAACAATGGTTAGTGGATGCATTAGTGACGTTGATGAAGGATGAGGCGATTGAAGATATTTCGATTACGGAAATTGTCCAAACGGCGGATTTATCAAGAAGAACTTTTTATCGTGCGTTTAAAACTAAGGATGATTTAATTGATTATCTGTGCCGCCAACTAGCAGATGATTATTTCAAAAGTTTAAAAGCGGCCACCCGCGATCAAACGCCGATTAGTTTTGCCACCACGATGCAAAACTTTTTCACATTTTGGTGGCAACAAAAAGACCTTGTCCGGTTGTTGATTCGACAAGGTCTGTTCGATCGGTTGAATGGCGTCTGGCAACAAAATGCAGTCGCACATTATCGTGACTTTCCGGCGCCGTGGCATCCGCAAGGTACGGATCAAGAGGTCAACTACATCATGGCCTTTGCACTTGGAGGACTCACCAATATTTTGCGACTTTGGCTAGTCCAAGCACATCCGGAATCCCCAGAAGAAATCCAGCGGTTTGCACAGGCGAGCTTTGCACAATTAGCGCGGAGTTTGGGTGGTGGTGAAAATAACACGCCTCATGAAGCGCAAGGGTGATCGTCCGGCTAAAAGAAGAAATTGATAGGTAAAGTTAAATCGGCATTACTAAATACGAGCACGCCGTCAGCAGCTTTTCCCTTAGGCACATCGAGTATGAGATTGATCGTCTTTTCCTCGCTCGTGTTGATAACAGGTAGGTTTGATGGTGTTTCAATGGCAACTTTCTGATTATTCGCGGAGGCGGTGAAGTAACTCGGTGAAAAGCTAAGCGGAATGGCGTAATGGTTATTATGGAAAGTTAGCGAGATCCCGGTTTTATTTTCGGGCATGTTTGGCAAGTAGGTGGACTAAATCGTGAATAATAGTTGTTTGTTATGCCCGTAGTAAGTAACTTTGCGACCGATCGCGACGGGCTTACTAGTCATGGCACTGTGCGGAATAGGGTATGTGGATGGAACAGTGATGACCTTTTTGCTTGTGCGCTGGCGGGAGGTGGTTTTTAAAACTAATTTTGTCGACGTAGCGTGAAGCTTTTTCAGCGTCGCGGCTTTCTTTGTTGCCTTACCACTGGCTAATTGTCGGTTATTCAGGTCTTTTAGCGAGTATTTAGTGTTGGGTTTGACTTGAAAAGTTAACTTAAGAGCGTCATGAACAGTGGTTACTTGCACTTTGGTTGCTTGTGGCGATTGCGTTTGTGCGTGCGCTGCTTGCTGAGGAGCGAAAAGACCGATGCCCAAAAGGATGGCGAATATAGTGGCTGCTTTTTTCACAGTGATCCCTCCAAGTGGCGTGGATTTATGGTATGTGGCTAATTATAGTTGAACTTTGACTGTGGAGACTGTATTTTTCTAATCATATCATAAATGTTTGGAGGGATTTTCTGTGACTGATATTTGTCTTTAAAATAACTAAAAAGTGGCCATCGCATTTTTAGCAGGTCTGCAATGGCCGCTTGCTTGAGTTCTTTTGCCAATGAGGGGGAGATATAATTCGCTGTTTCAAACAGGTTAGTTTTTGAATCCTAAATGGGCAATAATAGTTCATTTGGCGCTGCTTTTGGAATAGTTTTGGTCATACCTCTTTGCCTTGTGAAGGTTCCTCCGATACGACACCAATTTTCTCCTTCATTGCTTTAAAATTAATTTCTTTGATCGTTTTCGTGTGCCAAAGGTTGATTCGCTTTGGGTCGTATTTTAGCGTACCAGCTTCACTAAGAAGACGATCATTTTGATTTTTTGTGTCCATGTCGAGCTCCTCCTTGTAAGTACATATACACGAGTTGAGATGCTAGTACAAGTATGAAAGGTGCACTTAAAGAAGCAATTTAAGCTAGGCAGCACAAATTAATGAACAGTTATCAAAATGTGACACTTAAACGGCTTTGGATAAAATAAAACACACTGATCCAGCCTTTTCAAGCCAAGCGAGCGTAATATTTTAGGTTAAATGTACTGCATAATCTCACACTTGAAAAACTAAATACTGCAAACGGTCTTTAGATATTTATTTGCGACTCGCCCTGTCAGCTTGTCAATTGATCAAGCCAAGGACACATCTTTGACCGCATCCATTGCTTGTACCGTTCTCAGGCGCTGGCGTGGTTAGCAATCTTTCCTGAATGTGCAATATAGTCACAACCGATCAAGCCAGCCAAAATGGTGTAACCACTTTTCTTGCGAATAGATAAGTTGATTCTAAAAGGGATTTTGATTCTCATCATTCATTCCAAACATTCCACTAAAATACCATTATCGCCGATGCTTTCTTCTATCATCGCTTTAAGTAAATCGTAGTCGGAATCGCTCTTGAAGATACTACGCTTAACAGACTGATGACACCATTTTCGGCAATGATAGGCTAATATTCAACATTTTTACCAATATTAAATGACGCCGAGATTGTAATCATAGTTGAATTTCCCTGACGGCGCTTTTTAACAGTCATATTTATCGTCCTTTCCCATGCCATGACCATCTGTGCAGTTTTTGTGTATCAAGGTGTTAGCCGAATTAAAAAATATAGTTGCTCTTGTAAGTAAGAGCGGTTTGCGCTATTAATACATTAAAAAGGGAGTGGATTGCTTATGACATTAGAAGTTGTTCCTTTTTCATCCGCATCATCCGAAATTGATGGGTTGAAGATTATTCATGTGAAGATGGTGACGGATGAGCGCGGAACGGTTCGAGAGCTGTTTCGCCAGAGCCAGCATTCGCAAGTGTTAGTAAACCCTAATATGGCTTGGAAACAGGTCAATTTGACCCGGACTAAGCGCGGGGCTGTTAGAGGGTTGCATGGTGAAGCGATGTCGAAGCTCGTCACGGTTGCCCATGGAGAAGCATTTGGTGCCTATGTGGATACAAGACGGGACAGTCCTACTTTGGGTTCCGTTGTCACGGTTCGTTTAACGCCCGGTGTGCAGGTTTTTGTTCCTCAAGGCGTTTGCAATGGGTTTCAGGCGGTTGCCGATGATACGGAATATCTTTACTTCTTCGACAACGAATGGCAAAAGGGGATGACCGGTGTGGCACTAACACCTTTGGATCCTGATTTGGGGATTGAGTGGCCGATCGCCATTAAGCCTGATAATTTAGCGCAAATTTCAAAAAAAGATTCCGAGGCGCCTACTTTGAAGGAAGTGCTGAAACAACTGGCAGAGACGCGGCCAAAGGAATAACTAGCAAGGATAGCGACTGCCAACCCGGTTACATAGTTTATCAAGTGACAGGTACAAAAATATGATCCTGAGACGTCTTTTGATAAAACAAAACGCGCTGACCCAGCTTTTTTAAAGTTGGACGTCAGCGCGTTCTTTTTGTTTACAGGAAATTTTCCAAACCCACAACCAAATGATTCGCTGCCTGAACCTTGCGAATGGCAACGGCGACTCCTTGCATGAAGCTTTGGCGATCGAAGGAGTCTTGGCGGATGGTGAGAGCTTCACCGGGACCGCCGAAGAGGACTTGTTCGTGGGCGATGTAACCTGGTAAGCGGACGGCGTGGACCGGGACGTCATCGATGCGTTGGCCGCGGGCGTCGTTGTCGATGGTGGACAATGGCTTTTGGGTGCGTCCGGCGGCGATTTTGTGCGCAGTGGCGATGGCGGTACCTGATGGCGCATCGGCTTTGTCTTGATGGTGCATTTCGATAATTTCGGCATCAGGGAAGTAGGCGGCGGCTTCCTGCGCGAACTTCATTAAGAGAACCGCGGAAAGGCCGAAGTTTGGGGCGATTAGACCGCCGATATGACGGGCTTGGGCGAGTTCGATTAAGCGGTTTTGATCGGCTGGCGTCATGCCGCTTGTGCCAACGACCGGGTGAATGCCGGCTTTGATCGCGGCTTCAATGTTGGCAGCGACGGCAGTGGGGTTGGTAAAATCAATCCACACATCGGCAATGTCGGGATTGAGCTGATCATAGCTCGTGAGCACTTTTGTATCAGCTGGTAGTCCATATTTCTGGGCATCAGCGGCCGTTGCTTTGGGATCAAAAACGGCACTTAATGCGAAATCTTTTTGTGACTGGACCATTTTGACTGTTTTTTGACCCATGGCACCGCGAAAACCGGCGACAAGAACGTGAATCATTCAAGCACCTCCGCTTCAATTGCTGATAGTTCCGAAACCCCTAATAGATGGGCTAATTCCTGTTGTTGTGCCGCTGTTAATGGCAGTAACGGTAAACGCGGGCTGCCGACTTTGAATCCCAAAGCGTTAAGCGCGGCTTTGGTGGGCGCTGGGGATGGAAAATGGAATAACGCGGCCATTTTCGGTAGTAATTGCCGTTGTAATGCGGCTACAGTGGTGATGTCCCCGCGATCAAGCGCACGATACATTTCCCGGATGCTGTGAGCATATAGGTGGGAGGCAACTGAAATAACGCCCATCCCGCCCAGCGTTTTGATCGTCAGCGCTTGAGCATCTTCGCCGGTCCAGACATTGAAGGAATCGTGCTTGGTCCGGTCAATGATATCGCTGAGTGCTGCCAGACTGCCGCACTGCTTGATCCCTTGAATCATGGGGTCTTGTGCCAGCGTTGCCACAGTTTCCGGTAACATGTCCACGCTGGTCCGTCCTGGAATGTTGTAAATAATGATCGGTTTTTGCGCACTTGCCGCAACCGTGGTATAGTGCGCGATCATGCCATTTTGATCCGGTTTGTTGTAATACGGAACCACAACCAAAGTAGCATCAATTCCGGCAATTCCACCGACTTCATGCGTAAAATCAGTGGTTTCGCGGGTGTTGTTAGACCCTGAATTGGCAATGACGAGTGCGCGCCCGTGAACCATGGCCACAAAACGAGTGTAAAGGGTGATCTTTTCATCATGACTCAACGTAGGCCCTTCACCCGTCGTAGCTCCAACCACAAACCCGTCAGTGCCTTGATCAATGAGATGATCGACTAACCGTTGCATACTATCATAGTCAATTTCATCGCGGTCGTTAAACGGTGTCACAATCGCGGTGATTAATTCTGCTCTTTGCATTTAAAAACCCCCTGAGCGCGAGCCGGCGCGGTTAGAAGTCGGAGTGTAAGCGGCCTTAAGCGTGATGGCCCGGTCTTGGCCATTGCGCTTAAGGTCCTTACACGTAGACTTCTGCGCCGGTGAACGCGTTATGGAGCGTGAGTCAGCGCGCTTAGGAATCGGAGTGTAAGCGGCCTTGGGCGTGATGGCCGCACTTTGGCCATTGCGACCAAGGTCCTTACACGCAGATTCCTGCGCTGACGAACGCGTTATGGAGCGTGAACCGGCGCGCGAGCAGAGATCGAAGTGTCACCAACCTGAACCATGATGGCTGGGCCCTAAATTGGCCATTGTGGTTAGATTGCTTACCTTCTCATTCCTCCGCCATTAACCGCGTTATAAAATAAAAACTGGCGGTGCATCTAGGATTCTAGATACACCGCCAGTTTCGTTCTTCGTTCAAGTCACGTGATTTCCGTCACCCAAGCTAATCTCCAGCCATGTAAATAGAACCACTATGTCGTTCATAGCAGCTGCACATGCACATGGAAATGGCTTGAATAAATTGGGTCATCATGTTAACTCCCTTCGAAGAAATTAAAGTTAGCATACGTTTAAAAAAATAGTTCGTCAACGGTTGATTTTTAAAAAGATCCTCACCAGCCCGCCTAAATAACGGCGGCATAAACTGCTATATCAGTCCTACCTAGCGCTCAGCGGCTTTTAATCTTCTTTAAAAAAACGGCCTTTTAATTGCAAAATTAATAAATCAATCACAGATTGTACTGAAAAAAGACTTTGACGCTTTATAAACTGGCCACCTTGTACCACAAATGAACGATAGGCACGTTCTTTGAGCAAAGCGAGTTTTGTGTTTATTTGAAACTGTTTCAAATTAAATATATGTACTTCTTTTTTGCTCATGAATTTAAACTAGTGGACCGCTTTCTTCAGGCTAAGGCAATTTTTCCATTAAAAAAATCGACTCAGTAAAACACTCAGTCGACTTTTTCATCTTCATGTGCTCGCGGTTTTATGCCTCGGCACGACGGTGGATTAACGTCCACAATAACGCGATGCCCGCGCCGATAAATAAAAGCGCAGGGATGACATTAGCTGCCGTGAACATCACAAACGCCATGGTCGCAAACAGGCCGCCGATCGAAAGGCCAATCCCCCATTGCTGCATCGCTGTCAGGCTGGCAAAGGAGGTACGGAAACCAAGCGCCAACAGCAACGACCCAACAAATGCAATGAGGCCAAATACGATATGTCCCAAAATCAACCAGTTAAACATTCTCTATCTCCTTTCTTGGTATCTTCACTATACGGAAAATGAGAGCGCTTGCCAATTACTTTTATTCAAAGCTTGGCTTCGTTCAACCGTCCATGTTCTAACTGCAGCGCGCGATCCCAAAATTGTTCAACATCTTGGCGGTGCGAAATGACAATCAATGCGACTGGTAGTTGACGCAATCGCTGACTGAGGCTTTTTGCAGCTGCGGCATCTAAATTTGCGAAGGGCTCGTCTAATACCAAAATATTCCGTTGTGCCAAAAGTGCCCGTGCCAAACCAATCTTTTGTAATTCACCGGCCGAAACATTGGCTCTTGTCTGGCCATGAAGCGGCGTGGCGAGTCCTTCTGGCAAGCGCTGGACAAATGTCTGTAAATCAGTCTGGACTAACACTTCCGATAGTGCCGTCTGGCTTACATTGCGGCCAAGCGCGATGTTTTGCCGCAACGTATCATCAAACAAAGCCACCACTTGGGGTACAAAGCCGATGATGCGCGCAAGTTGGCGTGGAGCTTCAAGAGTAGCCGGTTCTATTTGGACACTGCCCGCTTGCGGTGATAAAAGCCCCAAGATAATTCGAATCAAAGTTGATTTACCGCCACCGCTTGGCCCTGTGATCAGAATCTTTTCATGTGCCGCCACATTTAACTTTAAGTCCAATTGCGCCAAAACCGGCCGAGATGCATCTGGATACGTGTAAGTGATGTGTTTGAGAAGCAACTGTTGTACGGAGCTTTTCGGCTGGTGAGCTGAGGGCGCTTCTTGGCTTTCAGCAGCAACATTTCTCGACGCTGCTTGTAACGGCACAATTAACCTGAGGATTCTTTTGGCTGCAACCAGATTACGTGATAACTGAGCGTACTGGCGTGGCATACTGTAAAACAACCAGGTAAAACTGGGCGTCAGCATTGCAAAAGCAGCAAATTGCCCGATGGAGATAAATTTGAAGCCGACAAACAGTAATTCCACGCCCAAAATCACAATATCAACAAATAAGCCCAGTGCAAACCCCATGACAATCGTACCGGTTTGTTGCAAACCCATGCGATATTGGGAATCGGCAAAGCTTTGGTATGTTCGGCTAAATAGTTGCAAACCAAACTGTTCTTTTTGATAATCTTTTAGAAGCATTCTTCCGGCGAGAATTTCTAACAGTGCTGCTTGCGTCCGCGCATTTTCAGATTGTTGCGTGTCTTGTGCCTGGGTTAACCGACCGGCCATCACCTTAGGAATCAGCAAAGCCGTCAAGCACAACCCAATAATGATAAGCATCAACGGCCAGGAGCTTAACCAGCCAAATAGACTGGCAGCGAGAAATGAAAATAATCCGACTAAAATAGCCGTTACCGATTTGATCCACAAAGGTGCTGCTAGTGGCGCTTCGGTTGTCAAACTATTGAGCCGTTCATTTCGAGCTTCAAGATCGACTGAAACCGGTCCGTTCATTAGCGCCGCCATTAAACGTGATTGCAGCGTTTGCGTGAGTTGATAATGTGCCCGCGTTTGCCAGCGTGCGATGAGCCAGCGACCACCGCCAATCACCCCTGCTGCTACAACAGCCATCATCATCAACGGCATGGTAAGTGCACCTCGCTGGGTCAACCGTTGAATCAACTGCGCTAACCCAAACTCAATTACGGCACAAATCATGGCTATAATCCATAGTACTGGCACAATCCGCGTACTAAAAAGATGCCAAAACTGTTTTAATTCAGTCATCTTATTCACCCACCTTAATGATTTGATCAGCAGAAGTGACAAAATCAAACGTATGCGTGATCATCAAAATGCCGTGGGTGTGGGCAGTCTGTCGCAACACTTGCATCACTGCCATCTGGTTGGCAGCATCAATATCCGAGAACGGCTCATCCAAGACTAGCCACGGACGATTTGAAAGCAAGGCGCGGGCAATGCCGAATCGCCGCTGTTCACCCGGCGATAACTGTCCAGGCTGAAGAATCTGATTGAGGTCCTCAGCATATTTTTCCAACCCGAGTTTTTCCAGTAACGGTCTTATCTGAGGTGACGAAGCCTCCGTGTTCAAAAGCAAATTGGCCGTCACCGAAGCGGTAAACATCACGCTGCGTTGCGGGACAAATGCCATTAATTCAGCCGGGGTGACTTTATCTACGGATCCCTGGAGCCTAATCTGACCAGATGTTGGCGTCAAATCACCGAGGATCAATTTCATCAGCGTTGTTTTGCCAGCACCGTTTGCCCCAACGATAAAAGTGATCCCGCGATTATGGATTTTAAAATTCAATCCTCGTAATAATTGGCGCTCACTATGCGGATAATGAAAAGTAACCTGATCGCCTACGATGGTCAACAGTTGTGCCGAATCGATCTCGGTAGGCGCGATTTGAACTTTTGATGATGCCTGCAAGCGCGGCAAAATCCGGTTCAGAGAGGTCCGTTGTTGCGCGAGATAGCCAATGGTTGGAGCCAATCCTAAAAACGGCCACAGAATGGACCCTACACCGGCATTCCAGGCTCCCAAAACACCGGCAACAGATTGATGCGTCAGTGGAAGCAAGCCAAACCCCAGCGCCAGTGTCAGCACCTCCGCCAAATAAATGCCGCCATTAAAAATACCTGCCAGCGCCCCGGTTGCGCCTGCCAGTTGCTGGATACTCGGTTGCGCTTCCTGAAAAATGGCCTGATGCCGCTGCCGAATATAACCAAAGACATTCAGATTACGAACCGGTTCAAAGTTTGCCAAAAAGTTATTGAAAAATCCCTTATGCCGATCATCCACCGCAATTAAACTGGTTTGTGCCTGATTTTGGCGACGAAATAAATGGCGCGACACCAAGGCAAATAAAAGCCCAAATCCAATGAAAGCCACGGCCAACTGCCAAGATTGCGTCGCGACATACACCAGTCCTAAACTAACTGTCATGCCAAAATCAACCAACGGCAGCACACCACTGTCCAAAAATTGCATCACATTCTGCGTATCCGTGATCAATAAATTCGTTGCCACACCCGCATCCGGTGCATCCTGAGCATCCCCCGCCAAGAAACTTGCCATCAACGCCCGGGCGACTGCCACACTCAAGCGTCGTTTTAGCCGCTCCATGACAACGCCTGACAGCCAGTAGAGTCCGGTGTAGATCACTGTTGCCCCAAGCATGCCACCAAAAACACCTACCAGCATCCCTGTGTGACCTGCTAATGCAGCGGTCAATCCCAGCTGAATCAACATCGAAATCGCCACATTAAACCCATCAATGGCAACCCGCAAAATGAATAATCCCAATAACCACCGTTTCTTCAAGGCACCGATTTGCATGATTGTTTGCATTCCATATCCCCTCGCTTCCTCCGACTGGCCGAACCAATCGTAACGACTACTTAGGGCTGCACAATGGCAAACAAAAAGACGACCTCTCAGCCGCCTAACGTTAATCCCATTTTATGACCGACCGAAAGTCTACCTGCGAAGCGCATCAAAGAACCCTGCACCAAGCGCAGCCCCGACATTAAGTTTTGATGGGGTAAATCGGTCTTTGATCCGCATTGGAAAAAGCCTCCGTTCGACTTGTTATTTTATGATGCAATAGTACCAATTATTTGGTCAAAAGGCAACGAAGAAGGTTTGACATTTTAAAAAAATCTACGGTTAGTTTATAAATATTCACATGCTGTGCGTGCCTATTGACTAGATCACTGCGGTTAGACAAAAAACGACACTGACAACGAAATTACCATCGCCAGTGTCGTCTAATTTACTTATTTTCTAATACTGCCGCGAATAACTAGCAAGTAGCGCCACTCATCAGGATGCCCTTCTTAAAGGCCGCCAACACATCTGAACCCTTGGCAATTCGAACGCTTCCGTCCAAATAAGCATGAGCGTCATCTTTGATACTGATCGCGCCTTGCTTAAAGTCCATCGCCAAGCCACTTGCAAAGAAAATCATGTCATAGTCGGAAGTGTACAGTTGCAATCCGGCATCATTTTCCAACTTCACTTGATAATCCGGATCCGGTTCATCAAGGACAATTAACGTAAACTTTGTGCCGATACTGCAGGCCCCGCCTTGTAAAGAATACCGCCCGCCGCCATCATCAGCAATCAACAACAGAATCTTCTGGTCAAAATGCTTCTTCTTCATCAAATCAACAAACGACTGCGATAACTTGATCGTTGCCATCATACCGTCACCTTTCCTGTTACTTACTTTTAGTGTGCCACTTTTTGTGAGGAAAATCAATTGTGTGCGAGGAAGATTACGCCAATTGTTCAACCTGATGACACGCTTGATCAAAGACTTTAATCGCATCTGGAGCCTTATCAACAGCCACCAATAGCCCTTTTACCAACCACAAGCGCACCGTTGCTAAAAAAATTAACCGATCACCTTCACTAATACCAGCTAAACAGCAAAAACGCTCAGTATAGACAGATAGTGCGACTCTCTGCCTCGGCATAAAACCATGATAAAGAGCCGCAAAGTCCAAAAATCGCGGACCGCGACGAGTTTGCCCAAAGTCGATGACACCAACTTGCTTATTCGTCATTGTGAGCAAGTTCCACCGTCCTAAGTCGCCATGCACCCATGCTTCCTGAGCTTGGTCGAGCAAGAGCAGCGATTCTATCCGGGTACCCAAATGCACAAAAATTGCCGGCTGAGTTTGCTGCAACTTGTCATGCTTCTTTTGCCACAGTTGCCGCAATGGCTGCGGATCTTGTGGTTGCCAATCATATTCAAACTGATCTAAACCTTTCCGAATTTTTAGATAACAACTTAGTGCTGCCGCTAATGTAGGTGCAGAGGGATGGTGTTCCCAGAATCGCTGAACTTGATAAATTTTCCGGTTCACACTGATAAATGGTTGCTGAGCCTGGGTTAACAAAATTGCTGGCGTCAAGTGGCTATCAACGTCTTGAATAGCTTGTGTTAGCGCAAATTCAAGCAAAGCCTGTGCCGTACTGGGAACTGTTTTGACCAAAACCGGTCTCGATATTGACTCAACTCGCCATGCCATGCTGCTTTTACCATTTGTCATTGGAATCGTTTTTGTGACGTGACCAAGGTTATAAGCAAGGAGCACGCTTGATAAAGAATCCATTTGATCCCCTCCACTTTTTCAACTGATGGCTCACTAACAAGCTTTTCCGGTGAGATCGTTCACTTGTGACACTACCTGATGACGATTCCCTACAAAACCGTTAAAATATCAGTCTAAAGCTGCACGACAACTACGTCTAAGTTAGCATAGAATAATCGTACGCAGTCAGCAAATTCTTTTTTGGAAATGAGGCCAATGGGCATGAAACACCGCAACCGTTTATTTTGGCTGATCTTGCTTGTGGCAGGCGTTTTTCTGATCTATAGCACCGAAAGTCCACTCCCGTTCGCAAGCCGTGAAACGGTGAAGGCCGGTATCGCCCAAGCGTGGGCTACAACAACGCACACTGTTGGTAACTGGCTGCACGGCAATTCATCTGCGGACTCAGCCAGTCAAACCTCCTCCAGCAGTTTTGCCTCAAGTACCACTAGCCAGGCAACTTCACGCTCGGCAAGTACGCCAGCAGGAGCCACCCCGGCCTTGAATATTGTCCAAGGCCGACACCTTAAGCGTACTTACTATTACCATTTTGACGCCAATTTACCGCAAGCAGAACACACTGTTTTCACCAATGCCGTGCGCGCCTATAACGCAACCGGTATTGTTAAGCTCATCCCCGGTCAGGGCAAAAGAAGCGACAATCAAATCACTTTTTCCAGTTATCAAAAAGACATGAGCCAAGCAAGTCTTGGTACCACTGAACTTGGTGAAGGTGGTCCGACCATTATCGTGGAAACGCTAGGCGCACAGGTTACCGTTATCAACCATGCCCGCGCCAGTCTCAACCTCGCTTACCCATCACAATCCATTAATGCGGCCGTGGCCATGCATGAACTTGGCCACGCCCTCGGATTGGATCATAGCCAGTCGACTGATTCGGTGATGTATCCAGTCACGCGCGGGGTTACGCAATTATCTGATGGCGATATTGCAGGGCTCAAGGCGATTTATTCACAATAATTCATTAAGTAATCTCTCTTAACTCTCTCCAATCATAGCTAAACGGCATCGACAACAAGCGTGACACTTGCTGTCGATGCCGTTTGATTTTGCACCTGACTTAGGACATGTCATTTATAATTGACAAAAAAGCGAACCTTTTGTATGCTATCCGTGTCAATTAAATGTGACATTTCATTTTGAAAGGGGGGTGCTTCCCATGAATCGTGTACGTGAATTCCGCCGTGAAAAGAAACTCTCGCAGCTTGCTTTGGCAGAAAAGATCGGCGTTGCCCGACAAACGATCAATCTCATCGAAAATGGGAAATACAATCCTTCTTTGGAACTTTGTCTCAAACTGTCGTGGACACTAGGCACGGATCTCAACACATTGTTTTGGAGGGAAAAGAATGAAGAACTTTGAGAGCAAACTGATCGCCCGTATTTTCGGCATTCAAGAACCAATTGACGAACACGCCTATGCTATTCTCGGACGCGCAGCCATTCATGCCGTCCTCGGAATTCTGACTTTTGAATTGACAATCAATGTCATGTCTTTCCTTATCCCATTTCACAGTTATGAAGACGCGTTTTATATTATGTCCAGCATACAACTGACGGGAATTTTTTTGATCTTGATTGCCACCACGACCCTAGCCATCAGGAAAAACGGACTGGGAAAAGAAGAAGTAACCGCCGATGCTTATCCAGCTGCCTTAAAGCGTGCCCGGCGAAAAGCTTTCTTAAGTAGCATCGTTTCCACCGCTATTTTTCATTTATTAGGCGCCATCCTGTCATTGCGTGAACAAGGATTCTTAACCAGTTTGGTTGATAAGCACCGACTCATCCAAACCGCCATCTTTTTTGTATTCTTCACCGCTATGATACTCTTTGCAGTAAAAAGAAACCTTAAGATTATCAGTAACGATGATTAAAGCGTTGTGCGCTTGCCCAACTTTGATATTTCAAAACTGCCAGAGCCGCTTTTCATATAAGCAACGGTTCTGGCAGTTTATCTTTTCGCAAAGACGTCAGTTAGGTTAAGGACTCACTTAACTTGGTAATTCTTATTGTCATATAACAAAAACCACCGCGGGAATCGGACCCGCATGTGAAATGTAAAACTTCACAGCACCAGCGTGGTTAGTGATCGGTTTCGATCATTGGTTAATTGAAGGTTCCATCATTCCCTGTGGCAACAGCGGTTGAGGCTGCATAATATAAACCTCTATCAACGACATAAACGCCGATGACGATGTTCTTGTAGCCAGAATTAATGATGTTTTGGTAGTGACCGCCTGTTTTACCATTGTTGTTTTCTGGACGTTCATCCACAATGTATTGTTTGAACATCGCTTCCGCAATCAAAGTGCTCAGCTTATCGGCACTGCCATCGACATCTTTCTTCCAAAGCGAGGAAATTGAAATGTTCTCAGTATTTCGGCTCATGTAAGGCTCGCCTTTTTGATAGGTGACGGCTTCGGTACCACTTGCTGGTGCATTAACTGGCCGCGTGTGACTGAACTTGAACATAACTTCAACGGCGCGCGGTGCTTCCATCTCATAAGCTTTCGGATCTGAAGTTAAGGAAGTTTGAACATGACCGGTACGCTTCTGTTCACCATTGATCAGCACATTGAACTTCTTGATAACGGCCATAGTCAGATCTTTATCTGTGTACTGTGCGGCTTGTTCAATCGAAACTTTCCGATCATTCTTTTCGATCTGCGTTTGAATCAGCTGCGTGGTAGCATCGTTGATACTCTTGATCGCGCCGATGATGGTTCCTGCAGCTTCCACATTGCGCCAAACATTTTTCGTTGTGATCGTCGTCGTCGTATCCCAGGTATTCGGATCCTTCGACACTGTTGTAATTGGTGTTGATGAAATCTTGACGTAACCAGTCTTGTCGTCCAAGGTAATGCCGCCTTCGTCTACATCAACTTCTTTTGTGACGGTTTTAGCTTGTGGCTTGTGATACGTGCTTGTGTAGGTCACTGTTGTTGTCTTGTGACCATCACTAGTCGTTGACCAACTTGTAGCTGATCCTCCACCAATGTAAACATACCCATCAGTAGAAGTTAGCTCGTGGCCTTGATCATCAACGTTAACAAACTTATTGATGATTGTTTCGTTTGGATCGGTATTCTTTTTCCAAACGTTGGTCGTGGTGAAGGTTGTTATCGATGAGCTTGGGTCTTCTTTAGACGTTTTTGAACTGTTAACAAGCGAGTAGTTGTCAACACTAGTTAAAACGTTACCTGCTTCGTCCACATTGACGGTCTTGTTCACAATGGCTGGCGTTGTGACCTCGTTCTTCTTCCAAACAATCGTGGTCGTAACTGTTGTGGTGATGTTACCAGCATTATCCTTGGTATCTTCCGACTTACTGGAGCGAGAAACTTCCGTATAACCAGCCGTGCTTGTCAAAACCTTGCCCGACTGATCCACGTTCACAGTCTTGTTGACCGTGGTATGCGTTGGCGTCTCGTTCTTTTTCCAGATAATGGTGGTCGTAACCGTTGTGGTGATGTTGCCAGCGTTATCCTTGGTGTCTTCCGACTTGCTGGAACGTGAAACTTCTGTATAGCCATCTGTGCTTGTCAGAACCTTACCTGACTGGTCCACATTCACGGTCTTGTTGACGGTGGTGTGCGTTGGCGTTTCATTCTTTTTCCAGATAATGGTGGTCGTAACCGTTGTGGTAATGTTGCCAGCGTTATCCTTGGTGTCTTCCGACTTGCTGGAGCGGGAAACTTCTGTATAGCCATCTGTGCTTGTCAAAACCTTGCCCGACTGATCCACGTTCACAGTCTTGTTGACCGTAGTATGCGTTGGCGTTTCCGTCTTCTTCCAAACAGTGGTTAATGTAACCGTCGTCGTGACATCGCCAGTCTTAGGATCGGTTGATTCAGCAGCTTGTCTCGATACAGAAACTTTAGTATAGCCATCTGTGTTCGTTAACGCATTTCCGGACTGATCCACATTGACCGTTTTGTTAACTGTCTGATAGGCAATCTTATGATAAACATTGGTCGTTGTATAAGTCGTGATTGTGTCACCGTTGCTAGAAGTCTGAACCGACTTAACAGGCGTTCCAGCAGTGATGAGTTTGTACCCGTCCAAGTTGTTGAGCGTCTGGCCATTTTCGTCTTTGTTGATGGTAACTTTCTTGTCAGTGTTCTTTGGCACATAGATTGTTGGTAAAGTCTTCTTAGCGTCAGCAACTGATGTTTGAGCAGCTTCTACAGTCTGTTGATGGTCGGTTGTGTCGACTTTTTCAGCCTTGGTTTTAGCAGCGGCCAAGTCAGTCTGAGCTGTCGCAGCATCACCTTGTGCCGTTGCCAAACGATCTTGCCAAGTTGCAATTTGAGCGTTAAGCGTATCAATCGTTGTATCCAATTGGTTGACTTTGGCTTTCAAATCAGCCAACTGAGTTTTAACGGTTTCTGCTTCTTTACTGTTTTGACTCGTTACGGATGTAGGTAAAGCTTTCAAAGTTGTTTCAGCTTGGTCAAATTCATTTTGGGCTGTCGTAGCCTCATTTTTAACCGCATTAACCGCTTGGGTGGCTGCGGTTAATTTTTGTCCCGCTTGACTAGCTGTTTGCTTTGCTTGAGTCAGAGCTGTAGTTGCATCGGCTAACTGGCCTTCATAACTTGTCAGCTTTTGTTGTGCAACTGCCAACTGGGCTTTTGTTTCATTAACCTTTGATTGTGAATCTGGGTTGGTCTTCACTTGATCTGCCAGCGTATTTAGTTGATTCTGCAAATCGCTCAGTTGCGTGCTGACGCTGTTGACTTGCGCTGTGCTCTGCTCAACGGCGGCTTGTTTTGCAGCAACTGCCGCATTTGTCTGGTCAGCAGCTGTTTGTGCTTGCTGTGCTGCTGTTTGAGCGGCTTGAAGCTTTTCTTGCGTGGCCGCCACTTTAGCCTTGGCTGCATCAACTGCCTTTTGCGCCGCGGTTCGTTTGGCTTGCAACTGTGCCAATGTCTCCGTATTTTCGTTGTTCAACAAGGCGGTCAACTTAGCTTCTGCTTCACGTTGGGCTTTTTCGGCCGCTGCTTTTTCAGCTTCTGCTTTATCCTTAGCCGCTTGGATCGCTTCCAGTTGTTTTTGGAGGGCATCCTTATCGGTACTTCCAGGATTAGGTGTGACAGCAGGAGCAGGTGACGCGCCACCATTTGAAGTGCCGCCAGTTGATCCGCCAACTACAGTATATTTAGCCTCAGCTTGTTGCGCCGGTGTAAGGGTAGCCGGTTTTGCTGGATTTAAATTAAATGTTTGATTATTTCCCGAGGCGTCTTGCGTCGTGACTGTCGCATTGTCACCACTACCTTGCAGGGATAACTTGGCGCCGGCATAAATCAAGTCCACGTTGGCAATCCGATTAATGGCTGCCAGTCGCGCTACTGATGTTGTGAAGCCGGTGTGATTCAGCGCTTCACTGATCGTTGAAAGCGTGTCACCCCACTGAATGTTGTAATTCGTCGAGCCTGTCCCGGAAGCTTTAATCTGTGCTTCGATTTGGCTTACTGGACGAACTTTCCAAACTCGGCCCTGATTGGTCGCTGTTTGCTGTGTTGCAGGCTGTTGGTCACTTGCATGCACCACTTGGCCCTGACTTGACAAGGCGATTCCTGCAGTCCCCATTGCAAAAAACGTTAATCCAATTGCCAACCAGCCATGATGCTTACTATGAACCAATGTCACCTTATGTTCGTTGTTCGTAAGCGCTGTCCAAAATTTTCGCCGCTGCGTTGTTCCCATTTGTACTCCTCCAAATCCTTTAATATTAAATACAAATGTTATTATACTTCTATTTTCGATTTCTTTATACAAACTATTCAACAATTTTTGTAAAAGTTACCAAATCTTTTTTACAGAATCAATTTGCAAATTCACAATGATCAAAATCAAAGTAAACTAAAAGAATATCCCGCCATAGACAGGATATTCAAGGCACAACTTACTAGGAAGAGACAGATCCTGCAAGCCATTAAAATAAACTAATGATATACGAACGGCAACGACAATCTTCGCCCCACACGAAAAATTGTCGCCACACAGACTGTTATGTTTTGTAAGCATCTTGTCGAAAAAAAGAACATCCCCATATGCTTTTCATGATGCGTTCAAAAAAGCCGGCTTGATCTGCCTACGACTTGCAGTTGGCAACATGATTGAAAGTATATACACTACCACCCCAACAGTGGCGCAAACCTTATTCTTTCGACGATTTCAGTGAATAAAAAGGTTTGCTATGGCAATTGCTCCTCACATCATCTGTCAACCACAAATAATATTATAAAGCTTTATGGTCTAATAAGTCCACTTTTTTTAAAATTATGTGTTATTTAGCCCTAATCCTTCAATCCGGACTCAGGTAGCGTTGATGTTATGAGCAAGGCAGATAGGGGGTTAAGGGATGCGGTTACAGGAAAAAGTCGCCAAAAGAATTCACGCATTAAGACTCAGCAAATCCATGACCCAGGAACAACTAGCCGAAAAAGCCAACATGGACGTTTCCATGCTAGCCAGAATCGAGCGCGGAAGCCGCGGCGACATCAGAATGAGCACACTAGAACGCATCGTTTCCGGATTAGACGTCAGTTATCAAGAATTCTTCACTTTTCCAGAAGACGGAGATGAGACAACCAAACTAGCTTCTTCAATCGCTTTGATTAAGGATCCAGAAGTTATCCGGGCACTCCACAAGATCGTGAACACGTTGATTCAAAAGGACAGTAAGTGATGACCATGCGTAAACGACTGATCATCACTTATTTAATAAAGCATCTTTTCTTATATTCTCAAAATGGCAATTTTAAATTCTTACCTTTACTTTCAACGTATCCAATTGGGTCTCATTAAAAAGCCGCCAGTTTTGTGCAAATGCACGCGACTGGCGGCTTTTATGTGCGCTGAATTTAAACAGTGTTCGTCTTATGGCGACTGGTCTGAAACGCAAAGTGCCCTATTTACTTGATGCTTACGACTCTTCGAAATAATAATCGTCTAACGTAAATGTTTGTACTGGTGTGATATGCAGAGGGTATTGTTCAATCTCTCTTTGATATTAAGAACCAGCATAAGAGCCCCTTGTCCCGACATTGTTGTTAGCGCATCAGCCTTACTCCACACAATAACCAAAAGGGCGCCCTACTTCTCCCGCATGATCAAGCGAGCCTCAGCCGCAGTCGGTGCTTTCCATTTCTCATACGCTCGCTGATAAATACCGGGAATCTTTTTGAGCCGGCTATTCATTTCATCGCGATCAAACTCATTCATATCAAAATCATCAAGCCAAAACCACTCGCGCATAGCTTGCTTCTCTTCAATATCATGATCAGTGCCAGAAGTTGGATTCTGAAAAGCATCCTCCAACTGGTATAAGCCATATGTGCCACCGATGTCTTCAACGATGCCGTAACCTGCGCCCGCAATTACCCGTGGCAAGTCCCGCACTTTAAGCTCTGGATCATTCATAATGTCGACAAGCACAATGCTAACCTTCCACCCGTCACCATAATCGTAATTTAGCACCGCCTCACGATGCCCCGGCGCAAAGACACTGTCAATCTGAGTAGCCACCGCATCGGCCACACTTGAACCATAAACTTCTCGGTCTTCGTCAACATCCGTCGTATAAACAGTATCATCTGCAGATCGACGCCAAGAGTTTTGATTTGAAGGATCTTTAAAAACCGTCACATTGAACAGATGACGCGCCTGCATCTCAAAGGTTGTCATCACAGCATAGGCAAGCTGTGCCACGCTTCGATTCTGAGGAAGTTGAATCAACCGCCACGTCTCTGGTAGGACCTCATGTAACTTGCAGTAAAAAGTGTAGATTGGTTTCGAAGCCATGTAATCCTCCATCTTTTGCTGGGCAACTTCAAATAAATGTATCTGCATTTTGCCAGACAAAATCGGTTTAATATTCATACTGTACCATGCTCCGCTTATAAAGGAAGGCAAAACTTTAAGTACGCAAATCAAAAAAATCTTGACGAAGCTTGACAGCCTGTTTAAAATTTGTTCTATACAAGATACATAATATTAACAATACGAACAAATTTCTCTCGCTAACAAGACTTTATCTCAGTTTTTGAGCGGACTAAAATAACCCCAACAGCAATTGTTGAGGTTATTTTTTGTTTTTGGAGGAATCGCTATGAATCTAGAACAAACCCTGCTCGATTTACAGAATTTGAAATTTGAAATATTTGTCAGCGCAAAGTATGGTCTTGACTACCACTGCTTTAAACTGTTGACACTTGAGTTACCGGACAAGACTATCAATCTCGCTGACTTGTATCACGCTCACAAATCTAGTGGTGTTGAAGCACTTGCCCATCAAATTGTCGCTACCTACGATTTATAGCTTCATCAGCCGTAACATGAGCGCAGCGGCATCTTCACGTTTCTCTTCAGGCTGCTCGGCCAAGTAGTCCAACAGCTCAACAACTTTAGGGGTTTGCAAACGCGAGTCTCTGAAAAAATCTGCCATCTGCAGTTGCAGTGCATTTGCGATCGCTGCTAAATTGGCCAATTTAATGTTATCAACACGCTCACGTTCTAGACGGGAAATTAGCGATACAGAAACATCCGCTTTTTCCGCCAACTGCTCGATAGTCATACCCTTCGCTTGACGTCTTTCCCTCACAATTCTCCCAATATTCATCAACACTGAATGATTCCTCCCATAGAAGCAGCTTTAATGCCACGTTACGGGATTAATTGTGTTCAGGACAGGGATTTGGTGATATATTTGTACTGTTGCTTATGTATCCAATGATCTGTTTGTGAGGGAAGTGGTTACCAGATTGTTTGATTTTTTGACAATCAATTCATTATTTAATTTATGCTATTTACAATATTTGTATTTTGGAGGAGAAGAATGAAACTTAAAACGATCTTTCTGACTATGTTACTGGTCATTTTGCCTTTATCAGCTGCTGGTTGTAGTGAAGGTGGGAGTTCGAGTAACGGCGGTGCTACAAGTTCGAATAACCTTGGTAAACAGAAAGTAACCTTGCTTTCGTCACTGAGAAGCCCAACAAAAAGTCTTTGGTACGAACTTTCCAATTCTAGAGGCGTGCTCTCTACTGACGCCGAGACAAGGCATATTTTTCTGCTACAAAATGGCAAAATCACAAGCTATGATACTAACGGCGATTTTTCAAAATTTGCAAATCTTTCTCTGACTCAGGCACAGAAGAAAGCTGACAAAGAACTTGGAAAGTATGGAAACAAGGAGTCTGTTCAGGGACAAATTCAACTTCTGATGGATGATTCTGGAAATGAAGTGGAAGGTGAGCGTCTAAGCGATGTTAAAGATATCCTCAATATTGATGCAAAATGGGATGATCATGTGCAAATCATTCCGCCTACTAAAGTTTTAAAACAGTATTTTGCTGGTTATGTTTATACTTCTTCCAAAGACCCGGATGATGTCGTCTTTATGGTTACCCCGGTTTCTAAAAAAACGGTCATCGATTTTGATAAACCAGGTCAAAAGTATACAAAGCGAATACTGAAGCACTGATTTCTCCGTTTCAATCTTAAATGAAGCTGTTCTTGTAGCTAAGGGGCGGCGTAAAAACACTGCAATCCATTGCAATCAGAATCTGAGCGAGAATCATCTAGGGTTATTTGGATCTCGGAGCAGTTATCTATCAATCACTACGAATGGTAAAAAAGTAATTATGTTCGGTAAGCACCGCCATTTAGCAAATTTTGTGAAGCCGGTCTTGTCATAAGCAATTTCAAAGATAAGGGTAGAGTATGAATTTCAGGTAAACTCAATCGGATCAGATATCGGTAATTACACGGTCACAAGACGGGACAATTGTGGGAATTGCGCCGATCGACCAATTAAAAACTGATATCTAGTAATAGATGATCAATTCGAAACAACATCAATGGAACGTGAGCAACTTGCCACAATGAACACTCTGTCAACTATACACCAACCGAAAGCAGCGAATAATTCCAGCAGCTTCTTGCCGGCCGCCGGAATTATTCGCTGCTTTTTAGATGCACATTAATTCATACAAAGGATACTAAAATAGAAGTCCAGCTTCTATAGCCTTATTGCAAAATCTCTTTTTCAATCACTGTATTTGTTGCCGCTCATCACACTTCCTGGCAAATAGTAGAAAGCCATATCGTAAACTGTCGTGTGACTACCAGTCTTTAGTTGCAAACAAAATGTTTAAAGTTAGATCCCGTACTGGAATCGAACCAGCAATCTCTTCTTTGAGATTTCCACATCGGGATACGTTATCTTGTTTATTAATTAGTTTGCTGTCAAAAAGCTTAACACTTAGAACTTTTGATACCAAGTCATGTGCATGTATACTTCAACTCTACCAGAAACAGTACCATTTGGATTAATAGTAGTGGAGCCGGTTGCCGTCAATGTATCAATCACAGCAGAAACATAAGTCGGGTCTTCTTCACTCTGAACAACCCGAGTCAGGTAAATTGATTCAGCAATTTCCTCATCAGAGGTATCTGGGTTGCTCGTTTTTGGCCACCATTCAGGAACTGGCATATAAAATGCACCATCATTTCCAATAATGGTTCCGTCAGCACCTGCTTTGCCGGCCGGCTTACCCCAGTATTTTCCTTTGGCTGCCAAATTATATTTAGCCATAACCAGTTCTTTGATGTGCTCTACATTTGGCTTATAGGTTTTGCCTACTTGTGACGGACTATCATTCTTTTTGAAAACAAAAGTGATTGTTGCACCTGTACGGCCTACTGTTACTGTCTTACTATTACTATCAGCTAAATCGTAACCATAAGTAGCTACAACATCTGATGACTCAGTAACTTGACTTCCAACCTTGAATCCACTCAGGGTAACTGTCTTTATAACTGTTCCGTCACTCGTAATTGCTTTGATAGTGACATCGGCTTCTTGACCTGTTGGCGTTGATGGTTCGGATGGAGCCGTGCTACTGCCGCTTCCGGTACTTGGTGTTGACGGTTTCTCTGCACTAGAACTACTACTGGAACCGGTGCTCGGCTTTGATGGCTTTGCAGAACTAGAACTACTACTGGAACTTGCGCTTGGCGTCGAAGGCTTTGTAGCGCTAGAACTACTACTGGAACTTGGCGTCGATGGTGTTGCAGCGCTAGAGCTGGTGCTAGAACTAGCGGCAGATGTTGATGGCGTTACAGCACTCGAACTACTACTCGAGCCCGCACTTGGGGAAGACGGCTTTACAGCGCTGGAACCTTCACCAGCATCATGTCCAATACCGGAACCTGATGTTTCTGTACCACTTGGACTAGTACTTGAAATCGAAGAAGTCCCTGACTTTGAAGGTGCAGGAGCAGTACTGCTGGTGCCTTGGCTAGTGTTTACTCCTGTGCCGGTGGTTGTTGCCGAAGCTGTACCATTTTTGTCGGTATTACCAGCAACGGAAAATTTCGAATCGACTGATTGACCGGGAGCGTTTTGCACAAAACTCTGAGCCTTAGCTGAGCCATTAAGCGTTAATTTAGCACCAGCAAAAATCAAATCACGATTAGCAATGTGATTATCGGTAGCTAGCTGATCGATTGTAATCCCTGTGGCTTGACTGATTCCCCAAAGCGTGTCACCCCACTGAATTGTATAAATTGCTGCCTTTGCGTTGCTAGGATCAATTCCTTGCGATTGAATTTGCTGCTTGATATGGCTTGGTGTGTTGGCAATCCAATTAGCCAACGCATTGGAACTTGAAGCTTTAGCCACTGCACCGCTCGACGCATGCGTGACAGTAGCTGGCGTTTGACTAGTGACTAAGCCTAAAACCATTGGCGCCAGTAATATACTGGTCGCAACCGTCATACTGATATTGCGCTTTTTCATTAATGGGTTCCTCCAAATGTGTTTTTGGACACCTAGTAGGTATCTAGTGACAGTATACACCAGATTAATACGTCATTAAAGATATATTAATGATTAATATTTAGCAACTAATGTACCTCGTGTTTTCAAAAAAGACGAGTGATGCAGAATTAGCGACCGTGATTTTGTACCCGTCTGTAACTGGAGTGAAGTGATTTTTTTAATTGGTAAAGAATTTTTTCTAAACAAAAAGCCGAAGAATCAACGATTTTTGCCGCCGATCTTCAGCTAATTAATTCATTTAATTCCGTTCCAATTAACCTAATCAAATACGTCTTCAGCAATCGCTAAGCTACTAATTAAAACTGCTAGCTAGTGGCTGGTACATTAGCAGGTCAAATCGTTGGCATCTTTCATCACCTGATAGTTAATTCGATAGTGTCTGCTATCTTTCTTAGCGTCTAGTGCAATTGGTCTATCGAACATTCGCAGATAATTCATCAGATCGGCCACAACCACTGCACAATCGATGCTGACCGCAATTGTCTCTGCTCTTTTGGTCGTTACCACATTTAATCCCATCTAAGCTTTAATGAAGGCGAACTCACGCTCAATCGCCCCGCGTTGGTTCTCAGCTTTCTGATCATCGTGACGTTTCTAGGGATCAACGTGTTTGGGTTTTCGGCCAAACCGCGGACCGTTAAGCGCAATGTGATCTTTCTTACACCAGGTAATATTTTCCTTGGTCCTGTCGTTTCCGCCAAGGCAATGTCGGGGTAGTAACCGTGAACATCTTGATAATGATTGAGGGTTGCTTTCAAGTCGGCACTTTCATTAAAAGCTTGATAAGAGTAATGCTCAATGTCAACGATGCCATCCATGATTGAGCAGTTGATCTTGGGGCCAAACTCAACTGGAGCCTTGTCTTTGCCACGTTTAATCAGACGAATGAACGGTTCACTCAAACTGACAATTCGAGTATCGACTTGGTGGGTGTGATGAGCGTACATGAAAGTTTGTTGTTCATAAACCTTGCGAATCGTCGCAAGTCGTTCTTTTTGCATCTTCGTCAGTTCGCCGCCTTGGGCTAAGCGTTCATCGACATAGCGTAGGTCACGGCGAATGTATTGAAGCTGTTTTTTGATTTGCTTTCGAGTTGTTTTTGCCCATCGTCGAGGCTTGCGTGAGTATGCCGTCCATTCTTGGTGGGCAATGTGTTTGTACGTTTGTGGCGGCGCTCGGTGAAGCTGTTTCACTAATTGCTTGATATCAGCTTCCAAGTTAAGCCGGGCTTCATTAAGCAGGTGCGCCTTTTGCTTAATCAAGAGTGCGCCATAAAGCTCACGAAACGGTTTGCCCGCCCGACCAACTTTGGAGGAGAAAACTAATTGATAAGCCTCTTCCAACTTGGACCAAAGAATTTGGTTGGCGAGTTGCACCCAGTCGTTGTTAGGGCTGAGCGGCGTCCCTAACCGGCGTAAAAAACTCAAACGATAACTGAAGCGCTTTCTGTAAACGGTAAACCACGATGTGCCTCTGGTAGGTTATCAAGAAAGCACGAGAAACATTGTAATCAAAGTAGTCCCCCGCTAATTTATCGTACAACGATAACGGGACAATGAATGAAACGAATTTATTTCATGGCTAACTTACCAGCTACTAGCTTAACCATGATGTGCATCAAATATCATGACGATAGTATATGAATTTATGTCGTTAATCGGTCTTATTTTTCAAATGAAACCATGATTTTGAAATTTCAGCACTATCACTATCTGTTTTAGGATTAGCTGACGCAAATTCGGTCAAAGTCGGTATATTAATTGCTGTTCCGAAAACCAGTGCAGATCCAGTTTTAAGATAGGTCAATCTATCAATAATTCCCTTATTAATATAAGGAACCATTCTAGAAATATAACTAAGATCATCAGGATTCTGAACTCGGTGAACTATAAAATTACTGCATTGTGAAACAACAGTACGAGAAAGTTCACTGGGCCGTTGTGAAGATATACCTAGCAAGAATCTAAATTTTCTGCCCTCTTTTGCCACACGTTCAAAGATATCGAACCCTAATTCACTATGAAATCTATTTTCTGCAACATATCTATGAGCTTCTTCAATAATTAAATTAATTGGGTAAATCGATTCTGTTTGAATCTCTTTCTCTTCATTTTCATTCAATTTAGTACCAATATGAGTCTGTTGTTTACGTATTTTTTGAAAATCAAGAATCATCTTAGAAAGCACTCGTATAAAAACTTCACCCGTGGAATCATCCATGCTACTAACATCAATGTTTACTAACTGCTTTTCTCTTACGAGATGATCTACGAAATCTGCTGTTGTTGAAAAAACAGTCTTGCCAAAAATCGCTCCCATAGCTGATTCACTCAATGACTGTAATCTGGAAACCATAGGGGCAGTATATTCCTGAACTCTTTGACTGCTAACACTGCCCTCATATAAAACAGCAAATTTCATAGCTTCAATAAAATCCGAAAAATCAAAAACTACATCTTCAATTTGATTAATACTTGTAAATAAATCTGCTTCACAAATATAATTCTGACATAATTGAATAAGTTCATCGACTACAACAAACTGTCCAAAATAAGTAGATACAGCTTCCATTAAAGTTATTCTAGATTTTTTGCCTTTTTGCCCCAGTTCGACAGGCTTTTTAAGTTGCATAATAGTTTGGGGATTCAATTCATCTGTATAATACCGAGTTATTAAACTCTTCATCTTATCACTGCTTGATGGTGAGCTATCTGAGTTAGTTGCAATTCCAATGATCGTACTAGCAATAATATGGTTTTTCAACTTATTAATAATTTCACTATTATCGGAATGAAATGCCTTAACAATCTGAATGGCTCTTCTTAAAACCGGTATTTGCGTTTTCTCAGAAGCATTCAACAAAATAGCCCAATCATCAACACTCAGCGCCCATACTGGTATCTGAAATGTTTCTGTTGAATCGCCTGAGTTACCAACCTTAATATTTCTGTATCGAATTTCAGGATTGATTACGGTGATCCTATTAAATGCTTTATCGTACTCTCCATTTGAATCAAGCATTATAATATGTGCCCCACTAGCAGATCGATTTGTTTTAGAAAATATTTTCTGTATGATCCTTGCAATAGTATTTGATTTGCCAGCACCAGTATTTCCAAAAACAGCAAAGTGATAGCCAAAAAAATTATTAAGATTAATTTTGACTTGGTAATTATCAAATATTATAGACTTTCCAATTGATAAAGCATTAATATATGTTTCACTTGAACTGTCCCCAACTGATGGTTCTGCATTGTTGACATTTAGGATAGTATCAAGTTCCTGGGTACTGATTAAATTGATTTCCATAAAGAGTCGTGGTAATCGGGTTACACCAAAAGTAAATGTATCATTATGAATTTCACCAAGCAAATTTAAAGCAACTTGTTTTACAGAATTAGGCTTTTCAAATTTTTGATAACCATTCTTAAGTTCCTCATTAATGCCACTAACTTCGGCGATAACATCTCTATCAAAATCATGAATGGTAACATAGCTTCCAACTTCGCCTACAAAATTAATGCCATCCAGAGTGTTAACATACTCTCCAAGGTCTGATGAAATTTCAGCAATAATCTGTCCATTACGAATGGACACTAATTTTCCAATCGTTCTACTTCCCAAGTTTGTCACCATCCTGTAACGCTGAACTTATATTTTGAATTGCCTCTGATAATTTTTGATTTTCTTGTACATCAACTAATGGATTAGGCATAATTTTATTAATAAAATTCTCAAAATAATGGACCTTGTTTTCTGAGTTAACCACAATAATCCTTGGATCATGAGCTTTAAGAAGGCGAAGAATATTTGACTCTCTTTCTTGTCCATCAACACCTTTATTAGTCTCCGTATCTCCAAAAATAATTAGTCTAAAAGAAGGTACTGATAAATTATTAAGGATTACTCGATTAATATGATCGTCACCAAAACTGTATCCTAAGGTAATTAAAACCGCATTCGGATTTGCTAAATGATTCTGAAAGTTTCTGAACAAGTCCGAATAAGGTACCATCAAAGTACTCCTATCTTTTAACGGTGTGGGGTAAATCATAACATTTTCAGCCTCAATGTTTTCAGGATCTTTTTCATAAATATTGCCATTCTGCTTCTCCCAAGAAACCGAACCATGTATCTTAAAGAGATTGTAGAAATTGTCTACCCTATTCCAAATGCTTTTGTTCAAGTTCATATTATTAGCATATATATAGTTGTAAACTAATGGATTAAATCTTCTTCTGAAGGTACCAGAAAAGCCATCATTATAAAAAAAGCCAAGACTATCTAGAGCTAACTCGTTAAATAAATCATAATTGGTTGTTACAACATTAATTGGGTTTTGTCGGGACTTTCTAATCGTGCGCATATAAAACTCTTTATAAAGTTTGATGACAGATTTACTATTGACATTCTTTTTAATTTGTTTCTTGATAAACTTACGCACATCATTCATTTGTTCATCAGGATCATTTTCTGTCTTTATATAGTTCTTAGCTTCTCTCAATGAAATTAATATATCCATAAGCCTTTCTAGATTACCTTCAAAATCAGGATCATCTAGGTTTTTATCACCAACTTTAAAATTTGGGTTTTCGCGTTTGAATTCAGAATAAAGGCCGGCCATTGTATCTATACCAACCTGCTTTTTCCGACCATTTTTGTCAGTTTCAAATAAACTTGAACAACCAGATCCAAATAAAAAGTTCAAATTATCACTTTGCATATATTTTCCAAACTCTGTTCTAAAAACAGATAAATCCGTTTCCTGTGGTATCTCGCTACCACGGTAAATTTTAATTTTTTCCTCGTCTTGTTGCTCAGAGCCCATAACCACAACCCCCTCAATATTATTCATTTATTATTTTGCACTATCAGGATTAAGGTTACAAGAAAATAATTTACGATCTGTCCACATCACGCAAATTACAATTGGATTACGGCCGGCGTTAGCCACTCACTCGCCCCTGATATCTAACAGAGGAGGAAGAAGCAGACATGTTAACATCGAAAAATAGCCTCAACTGTAATATACCTACAAAGTCATATCTGCTCTCATAAACAATCTAAAATTAATTATTTCATTTTTCTTCTAAACGCCTTGAAAACAAAATCCCCGCCAACAATCAGACTACACGTCCAATTATCAGTGGGGATCTTGGCAGGAACATACTTCCCGCTAGCCGTATCTCTGAATACGCTGTCAAATCAACATTCTGGTTCCTATTATCACGTACCCTTTACTCGTACTCAATGGTTGCCGGCGGTTTGCTCGTCACGTCGTAAAGTACGCGATTAACGTGCTTCACTTCATTAACAATCCGACTCGAAATCTCCTGTAACACAGCCCAGTCAATACGAGCAAAGTCAGCGGTCATCCCATCAATGCTGGTGACAGCACGAATAGCAATCGCATAGTCATACGTGCGACCATCGCCCATAACACCAACAGATCGAATCCCTGGCAACACCGTAAAGTACTGCCAAATATCCTTATCCAACCCATGCTTAGCGATTTCTTCCCGCAAGATATAGTCGGAATCGCGCACAATCTCCAGTTTATCTTCGGTCACTTCGCCGATAACGCGGATGCCGAGGCCTGGGCCTGGGAATGGTTGGCGCCAGACGAGTGAATGTGGCATGCCGAGTTTTTCGCCGAGTTCGCGGACTTCATCTTTGAAAAGTTTGTTCAGTGGTTCGATTAGTTTGAACTTGAGGTCTTCGGGTAGGCCGCCGACGTTATGGTGGGACTTAATTGTTTGCGCGGTATCGGTTCCGGATTCAACCACATCGGTGTATAGCGTACCTTGGGCGAGGAATTCGATGCCGTTGAGTTTGGCAGCTTCTTCGTTGAATACCTCAATGAAGTCGCGGCCGATGATTTTCCGTTTCTTTTCTGGGTCAGTGACACCTTTTAGGTCATTGAGGAAGCGGTCTTTGGCGTTAACTTTGATGATGTTGAGGCCAAATTTACCTTTGAGACTGTCCATAACTTGTTCAGCTTCGCCTTTTCGCAGCAGGCCGTGATCAACGAAGATGCTGGTTAGCTGGGTGCCGATTGCTTTGTGTAGCAAAACGCCGACAACAGATGAGTCGACCCCGCCGGAGAGGCCGAGGAGAACGCGTTTGTCACCGACTTCGGCCCGGATTTTTGCGATTTGTTTGGTGATGAAGTCGTCCATGCTCCAGTTGGCTTCGGCGTGGCAGACGTCGAAGGCAAAATGATGCAGAATCTCGTGACCGTATTGGGTGTTTTGCACTTCAGCGTGGAACTGAATGCCGTAGAATTTACGGTCATCGTCGTCCATCGCACTGATTGGGCAGTTAACGCTGGTGGCCGTGGTGCGGAAGCCATCCGGAACGCGGGTGACTAAATCGCCATGGCTCATCCAGACAGTCTGGTCTTTTGGCAGATCGTGGAAGAGTTTGGCGCTGGCATCGGTGACTTCGATGTCGGCCTTGCCGTATTCGCGGTTGTCTGCCGGTTCAACGTCACCGCCGAGTCGTTGGGCCATCAGCTGCATCCCGTAACACACGCCTAGAATCGGAATGCCAAGTTTGAAAATGTCCTCATCAACCCCGAGCGCACCTTCGTCATAGACACTGTTCGGACCACCAGAGAAGATAATTCCCTTAGGCGCGATTTCCTTGACTTCAGCCGCTGTGATGGTATGAGGCTTTAATTCAGAGTAGATACCAAATTCCCGGATACGCCGGGTGATTAACTGATTATACTGACTACCATAATCGAGGACGATGATCTTGTCGTAATCCTTGTTCTGGTCATTTGCCACAGTCCGCCACACTCCCTTGTTTGAATGCACTAATTTTACAGAGTTTTCATAAGCTGGTCAATCATGGGTGAGAAGCCTCTCATCTGAGCAAAACTGCCAAGTAACAGTCTCACCAGACTAACTGATTTCAGGCTTTCACACATGTACCCCTCAGTTTCTGAAAACCAACCAAGGCTCTATTTTACCATTTTCTCAACGAAACCTGGTCAATTTTATGTCCTTTTGTTTTATGCAAAATGACGTCGGCCCGATTCTTTGTGGGCAAGATGTATTCCTTGAGGTTCTTGAGGTTGACATCATGCCAGACCTGCCGCGCCATGGCAAATGCGTCGGCCCGATTGCCAATGGCGTATTGATAGTAGTAATTGCTCGGATCCGTGAAGGCCGTGTCCAGCAGAATCCCGAAACGTTCCAGGTACCACTGCTCAATTAACACCGGATCCGCATCAACATAAATGGAAAAGTCGAAATAGTCACTGACATAAATCGGCTGCTTGCTTGGCAGCTGCAAGACGTTAATCCCTTCCACAATCAGGATATCCGGCCGATCAATGACTTCATATTCATTTGGAACAATATCATAAATCTGATGGCTATATTTTGGTGCCCGAACCACCCCGCTCGCATTTTTGACGTTGTTCATAAAATGAATGAGCAGTTCCATGTCATAGCTTTCCGGAAAACCCTTGCGATCCAGAATCCCGCGGCGTTCAAGTTCCGCGTTGGGATATAAAAAGCCATCCGTGGTAATTTGTTGAACCCGTTTATCCGGATAAGCTCGGCTCAACAGCAATTGCAGCAATCGCGCGGTGGTGCTTTTCCCGACTGCTACCGAACCGGCAATGCCGATGATAAACGGTGTGTGCGGATTGCGCTGCATGCCCAGAAAACGGCTCAGGGTAAACATATCGCCTTGATAGTCCTCATAACGAATGTGAATCAAGTGGCGTAATGGTGAATAGATGGTTTTGACATCATCGAGGCTGATTTCATCATTCAGTGAGCGTAATTGCGCCAGCTCGGCATCGGTCACGCTGGTAAAATTTTGCGAATGAAACTGTGACCATTCTGCCCGATCAAACTTGTAGAAATTCATTTCGGATTGCATAACTTACCGTGTCCTTGCGTTTAATGTTCTTATTTTAGCATAGAAACGCGTCCATGTTTGGTTAACCGCGAAAACGCGTTCATCCGCTGAAAAGGCATGTGCATGGGCCCTCGATCGCACTAACAAACGCTGCCGATCACGCCCAAAAATATTGACATACCGTTTCCTATTTGGTGTCGTTTGTGATCTTCGCAACTGCGATTCCCTTACGTTTTTCTTAACTGCCGTTTATCTTGACAGTTTCAAAATAATTGTTCACAATCAAAATAACGAAGCGCTGTCATGACCTTAACAAGCCGGCTGGAGGTGCTGCCCATGATTGAGTTCTTGCTGGAACTTTTCTCCGATGTTATTTTTGAGTTTTTACTTGCCCCCATCTTTATGCTAGAATTTGATTTGACCGCATCGCCGAAATTTAACGGTTTTCGCATGGTGCTTACTTCGCTTATTGATGGTGGGATTACCGCAGCTGGGGCTTGGTTATTGATTGAAAGCCTCACCGCGGACCCGATTTCAATCATAATCGTCTTTGTTGCGGCTGTGCTCTTACTCGCCGGACTCTTCATGTGGTACCGGGTTAGCATCAGATTTTTCAACTATCGCCGCGCGTTAGTTAAAGAAAGGGCGAAAAAGATAGCGGCCGAAAAACCGTATCAAGAACTTTAAGGTTTTACCCCGTTGCAAGGTCCAATTTTTAAAAGGAGGTGAACGGCTTCATGCGTCAGATCCTGAGCTTTCTCGGTTCAATTTTGATCGCCATTTTTCTTGTTCCCACCTTTCGCCGCAATCCCCGTCCATTTTGGTATTGGACGTGGTACATACTGCTCGTCATTTTCTGTGTTGGTGTCACAGCCTTTGCGTTGTGGTTACTGATTCTCACCCAACTACGGGCCACAAAGGGTACCATTGTGTTGGTCGGCCTGTTACTGGTTGTCCTTATGCCGGTGTTTTTGATCCGGGCAACATTACGGTTTCGTGATTATCGCAGGCGACCCAAGCAATAATTGGCATACAAAAAGCGCTCTGGTATGAGCGCTTTTTAGATACTTTCATTAATCCTGTAACTTAAAGGCCAGTTTCATATTCGGAGCTGCGGCGGCAACCATTTGACCCAGCAGTTCATTGCTGTTGGTCATGGCTAAGTCGGCCATTTTCTCGTTGGCAGCAGTTAAGTGTGCCTGAATGTCTTTGGCATCCTGCACTGCTTTATCCGTTTCAAGTTGCAGATGACGACAAGCAGCCACCGTTTTTTGTTCAAACACATCTTCTTGGTCTTTAAACAATGAAAAGTCGTAGTCGCCAAACGTTGCCAGTAGATTACTGAGCCAGTACATTTTGGTGACATCGAACTTATCGCCGGTGTCGCGGTATGCTGCCGGTGTATCGGTAACGTTAGCATAAAACGGGACTACCGTGTTGAAGGTGTTCGGGCCAAATGCCAACCAGTGAACACCCGCAATTGCAGCAGGCACATCGTTACGAATCTGCAGAATGTGGAGTTCCTGATTACGGTTGATACCGATCGGCCGGTACAGCTTTTTCTGCGCTGGCGTGCCCAGCGAACCGTAAACATCGTATGGCGTGTTTTCGTAGTGGGAACTTTCGACAAATTTCACGTCTTCGATACTGATCTTTTTGTTAGTGCGGCAGATAAACGGAAGATCCTGATCAATTGGCGTGGTGTCGAATTCCGGATTAAAATACTTTTGGCCGTACCATGCCCGCGGGTTGTTGTAACGGGTGTCTTTGATGGTAGCCGAGCCGAAGATGTGGCGCAAGTTGTAGCCTTCTGGGTCTGGGTTGAGATGATAGGTCTCGATCAGATCACGCAGGTCGGCGCTGCTCATTGTATCATCGCTAGCAAAATCAAAATCCGTGATATTGAAGCGATTCGGTGCAACCACATAAGCATCGTCAGGAATGCGGATCGCTGCCCAGTGATGGCCGCCGATGCTTTCGAAGTACCAAACTTCATCCTTGTCGGCAAAGGCAATTCCGTTACTTTCATAGGTGCCATATTGTTGAAGCAGACTGCCTAGACGTTGCACCCCTTCACGCGCACTATGAATATATGGCAGCACGATGGTTGGCATGTCTTCTTCACCGATACCTTCAGCCACAAGCGGATCGACGCCGAGCACCCGACTATTGGTCGTAATTGTCTCGGTTGACGTCATCGCCACGTTTTCGCTATTAATCCCTGCAGCCGCCCAAATACCGTGACCGTCCTCAGCTTCAGGCGTTGACGTATACCCTAATGGATCGGCCGGCAAATCAATGGAGAATTTACTCAAGACAGACTGGTAATGACGTGGCTGATCCTCAGGTTTAACATACACAAACTTTTGCGGATGCAATGGTGATTCGCCATCTTCGTTCCGGGCAATGATCGTGGAACCATCGATGGAAGCCTTCTTACCGACCAACACTGTGGTACAGGAGCCGACATAACGTTTTGCCAAAATAATCGTCCTTCTTTCAAAATGAATCCGCATAGGTGCAGAGCCGTGCGGGAGTGGATTTATGATTAACTTTACCGCGTGAAGACAGGTTTGCCAAGGGTGTGCGAAAACAAGCGCAAAAAATAGCCATCCCTAACGTTTGACAGACTTAGGATGGCTATTTGCCACTTCTGAGCCGCTGTTGCTTCAAAAATTTTAACATGCGGTTTAACCATGCGTCTAGCCAAACTAACTCAGAATCCAGCTCATTCAGAGTTTATAATAACCAGCAATTTGCTTTGCGGTTATTAACCGTTAAAAAGAAAGCATAACAGTTGAAATGTATGGAACCGCGAACACTGGTTTGCTACAATCAAATTGGCAACGTCAAGAGATGGCGGCTACTCTCAGAAGAAGGGGGTGATGCAGATGGTTTTCTTCCCTGAAGCTCACAACCCACTGAAGAAAGGAGCCTAGGTTTGTCGGTCTTCGAAGCCCTGAGTCTGGTCAATCAAGTCGTGGATAATTTCCTGACGCTGATTGTGCTAGTCACAGTGTTAACAGCCGAAAACAAGCGCAAAAAATAGCCATCCCTAAAGTTTGACAGCCTCGGGATGGCTATTTGTAATCTCAGAGCCGCTGTTAATGGCGTTGTCGTTTCAGAGAGGCTAGCGGTTGGAAACCGCTAGCCTCTTTGCATGATTATTTTAGCATGCAGTCTAATGATGCGTCTAGTCAAATTACTCTAGGCTTGCTAATTACCCGAAATCGAAGAATGCAAAAGCCACACTTTTTTCGCACAAAGGCGAAAACAGCGCGCCTTTAGGTTTGTGGCTAGAGCTTCTAGTTATATGCTTATACGCTAACACTGTGGCAAATACATCTCTCCATGTCTGCTCAATCTATTGATCAACATACCTGCGCTTAGCAACTTTCAATCCAGCGGCACTTCACCAAAGCTGGCGTTAATCTTCCGATAATCCGCCCGCCGTTCAGCGTAACCCGCAAGCAGCCGCTTTTCAAAGTCCGATTCGGCTTCGATTGGTGGCAATGGACCGTCTTTCTTGTGGCGGGCCACAAAAGTTGCAAAGGCCGTTCCCACTTGAAAACGCTCGCCGCTAGCTAAGTGCTCGCCGATAAGTTGGACGAAGACTTCTAGTGAGCGATGACCGACGCCGCTGACCATACACTTGATAATTAGGGCATCCCCCATTTTAACCGGTGCGGCCAATCGAACCATATCCAGTGATCCGGTGGCTAATCCGCGTCGACCTAATCGTTGCGCGGCAATAGAGCTGACGTCATCGATCCAGGTGAAGATCTGACCGCCAAACAGCGTCTGATGGGCGTTTAGCATCCCTGGAAAGACGCGATAACTGGAAACTGCCAATGTATCACGCATTTTAACCATTCGCTTACCCCCGCTCATAAAGGTCTTCTGGCACCTTGTCCAACAACGGCGTCACGTCCGGACTGGCTAGCATTGTCAGCCGATGCATGGCCCGCGATGCAACGGTGTATAGCAATTCGCGTTCGTCTTCTTCGTGGTAGTTTTTCGCGTTAACCTGCCACAGCACCACGGCGTCGAATTCCAATCCTTTGGCTAAAAAGCTTGGTACGACAATGACGCCCGCCGCCAAGCGTTGATTTTCGGACTTGATGAGGGTGACTTTAATGCCGGCAGCCTTCATCTTTGCGTAAATTGCTTCTGCAGCTTCTAGCGTTTTGGCAATCACCGCGGTGGTTTGTTTAGCCTCGTCATTCACCTTCAGCTGAGCTTGCAGTGCGGTCATCAAACCTGCTTCATCAGGCCGGACAATCAGCTTTGGCAATGGACCTTGGCGATTGAAGGCAACGATTTTCTGACCGGATGTCAAAATGGCTTTGGTGAAATCCGTCACCTGTTTCGTTGACCGATAACTTTGCGTCAACTGCACCACACGGGTTTTCTCCGGATCGAATAACTTGCTGGTCTCATTAATCAGCGTCCGCGAGTCATCCTTTGTGAAAATTGCCTGATTCAAGTCGCCAAGTAACGTAAATTTCGCACGGGGGAAACTGGCTTTAAGATAAGCCAACTGATATGGCGTGTAATCTTGAATCTCATCAACAAAGACATAGCGCATTTCGCGTTCTCCGTGCCGGCCGGTAATCAAATCATATAGGTGCAAATATGGCGTTGCGTCAGCCATGGGCAGTTTGCGTTCCTTGAACATGGCAATAAAGTGATCCACTTCTGCTTGCCAGTCAGCTTCGGAAATCCCTTCCGCTGCTAAGTCGTAAATGGCAGGCACTTCGCGTAAGAAGCTGACATATTGCCCCCGGATGTTGATGAACCGGTTGCGGACAATATCTTGCTGAATCGCATCAAAGCCCTTCATGACCAACTGCCGGGCAAAGAAGCGATATTCATCGTCACTATTCTTAAATTCTTTTGGCCCATCTTGTTGCATGGAGCGAATTTCTTCATCGCTTAGATTCTGAACTGCATCTTGAACCCACTGTGCTTTGGTCTCGGATTCAATTTTGCGATTCAACATTTTAATCAGCCGCTCTTTAGTCGCATTCAGGCGGTTGCCCATATGATAATTTTCGTTATAGCTGTAGAAGATCTCCCGAATCCGCTTGCGTGAAAAGAAAACTTCGCCGCGGAAACGGATATCCCTAAACCGCAATCCGGAGCGCTCCAGACTTGTCGCATAGGTCTGGGCAGTTTTAAAGAAGTCCAAACTTCCCTTGACCCGGGCAATTTTCTTTTGCACCGGCGTCAATTGCTGTTCGAACTGGGAAAAGAGGTTCTGAACCTCAATATGTGGCAGGCGCCGGGTGACATATTGATAATACGTAAACTGAACCATGTTTTGCTCGCCTAATTCCGGCAACACATTACTGATATAGTCGGAGAAAAGTTGGTTGGGACTAAACATGATCACTTGGCTGCTCGTCAGATTACCACGATAACGATAAAGTAAGTACGCAACCCGCTGCAACACGGCACTGGTTTTCCCGGAGCCGGCTGCCCCTTGGACGAACAACAAATCCGCTTTGGTATCGCGAATGATCTGGTTCTGCTCACGTTGAATCGTTGTGACGATGGTCTTCATCTGGGTATCGGATTTTTCACCCAGAACTTCCAGCAACATTTGATCGCCAATGGTTTCGGTAGTATCAAACATGGTCTGAATCTGACCGTTTTTAATCACAAATTGCCGTTTTAAGGAGACCGTGACTTGTTGCGGGCCATCAGGGGTTTGATAAGTCACCTTACCTAAGCCGCCATCATAATAAATCGAACTAATCGGTGCCCGCCAGTCATAGATGAGAAACTTGCCAGCCTCATTCGTAAACGAACCGAGACCAATATAAATTGTCTCCGGCTTTTCGCGACCTTCCTGAAAATCAATCCGGGCAAAATAAGGGTTCCCCAACAGCCGCTGCACTGTCACCAGCTGCTGTGCGCTTTGCTTCCAAGCATTCGTCCGCTCATCAAGCACCCGCTGCTGTTGCTGAATCGAAGCAGCCGTTTCAATGGTTTCGGCATAATTCGTGAAGTTTAAAGAAAAATCGTTGAAAAAGTTATCACTGATATTCTTCTCTTCGGTCTTGGTCTTGGCCATCTCTTTAGAAAGCCGCTCCTTGGCACCCGAAAGCTCCTTCATGATCGCATCCAAATGCTGCTGCTCTTTAGCTTGTTCATTCCCAGCCACGACGTCATCTCCTTTAACGGTTATTAAATAATCGTTATAACATCTTATCACTTATGAGGAAACGCCGCAAAAAAGAGTGTGAGCGCGAACCGGCGCGGTTAGAAGTCGGAGTGTAAGTGGCCTCAGGCGTGATGGCCGGGCTTTGGCCATTGCG
>OKOF01000055.1_pt1 | contig 48866 bp, 37 predicted proteins | sample 1614051 | NCBI WGS metagenome assembly OKOF01 (sample SAMN04436902, study PRJEB24849) | human gut metagenome | biome: human gut; feature: NICU; material: stool | host: Homo sapiens | place: USA: Saint Louis, MO | collected 2012-03-21
TATATTAGATTTTATTTTCATTATTATTATGTTGTTTTTGGTAAGTTTAACAAACATTTTTACAAATTATCTAAATAAGGAAAGAAAATATAAAGTGTTAAGTTTGATTAATGTGTTTAGAGCTGGATCAATGGCTTTACTTCAAATCATTTTCGGACTTTTATCATTAGGAAGTCTAGGATTAATTATTGGTTTTTCATTATCCTATATCACAGGCATTACACTAGGATATAAAACGTTTAAAAAGCACTTTAATATTGTGAGAGATAAAGAAGAAACTAAAGCATTATTTTTAGAAAATAAAAATCAGTTAGTTTATTCAACACCATCAATATTATTAAATAGTTTGTCTTTCTCAGTTGTTGTGTTCTTTATAGGTATTTTGTATACCAATACAGAAGTAGGTATTTATGGTATGGCCATAAGAGTACTAGGCATACCAGTGACAATTATTTCACTAGGGTTATCAAAAATATTTATGCAACAAGCTAATGACTATTATATTGAACGTGGTAACTTCCGAAATTTATTACTTAAATTTAGTTCCACACTAGTTATCGTTTCGATAATTCTTTATTTAGTGAAGAATTAGTCAATATATTATTAGGACACAGTTGGGTTGACGCAATTACAGTTATAAAAATTGTTATCCCATTATTTGTTATAAGGCTGATTGTATCAACGGTATCACTTTCTGTGATTGTATTACAAAAACAACAGTTAGAATTAATACTACAAGCGTTATTTTTAATAGGTACTACTGTAACATTTGTTATATCAAAAATGCTTAATCTAACTTTTTTAAACTTTGTATCTATTAATACAGTTGTTTTAATCGTATCGTACATGATATTTTTCATAGCACTCTATTATTTTGCTAAAAATAAACAGTTCAAAAATTCTTAGTCTAAATTCATTAATAAAAAGGACGTCGATTAGATGAGTGAAAAAAAGATTTTGATTTTATGTCAGTATTTTTATCCGGAATATGTATCTTCTGCGACGTTACCAACTCAATTGGCGGAAGATTTAATTGCGAATCACATTAATGTCGATGTCATGTGTGGATGGCCATATGAATATAGTAATCATCGAGATATATCTAAAACCGAGATGCATCGTGGTATTCGCATTCGACGTCTCAAGTATTCGAGATTTAATAACAAAAGTAAGGTTGGAAGGATCATCAATTTCTTTAGTTTATTTTCAAAATTCGTGATTAATATACCTAAAATGTTGAAATATGATCAGATTCTTGTTTACTCTAATCCACCAATCTTGCCATTAATACCAGACGTACTACACAGACTGCTTAAGAAAAAATATTCTTTTGTGGTGTATGATATAGCACCTGATAATGCGATTAAGACAGGTGCAACACGTCCAGGTAGCATGATTGATAAACTGATGCGTTACATTAATAGACATGTCTATAAGAATGCTGAAAATGTCATAGTCCTTGGTACGGAAATGAAAAACTACTTACTAAATCATCAAATTTCTAAAAATGCTGACAATATCCATGTGATTCCTAACTGGTATGACATGCGTCAGTTACAAGACAATCGTATCTATAATGACACATTTAAAGCTTACCGTGAGCAATACGACAAAATTTTATTGTATAGCGGTAATATGGGGCAGTTACAGGATATGGAGACACTTATTTCATTTTTAAAATTAAATAAGGATCAGCCTCAAACGTTAACAATACTTTGTGGTCATGGTAAGAAATTTGCAGATGTCAAAACGGCAATAGAAGACCATCGTATTGAAAATGTTAAAATGTTTGAGTTTTTAACAGGTACAGACTATGCTGACGTATTAAAAATTGCGGATGTATGTATTGCATCGCTGATTAAAGAAGGCGGCGGTTTAGGCGTGCCGAGCAAGAATTATGGCTACCTTGCAGCTAAGAAGCCGTTGGTACTCATCATGGATAAGCAATCTGATATCGTTCAACATGTTGAACAATATGATGCGGGTATCCAAATTGATAATGGCGATGAACATGCCATTTATAACTTCATCAACACTCACTCGAGTAAGGAATTGCACGAGATGGGTGAGCGCGCACATCAACTGTTTAAAGATAAATATACGAGAGAAATTAATACTATGAAGTATTACAATCTGTTGAAGTGAGGAGATAATTATGAAGCGATTATTCGATGTAGTGAGTTCAATATATGGTTTAGTAGTTTTAAGTCCGATTCTGTTAATTACAGCATTACTAATTAAAATGGAATCACCTGGACCAGCCATTTTCAAACAAAAAAGACCGACGATTAATAATGAATTGTTTAATATTTATAAGTTTAGATCAATGAAAATAGACACACCTAATGTTGCAACTGATTTAATGGATTCAACATCGTATATAACAAAGACAGGGAAGGTCATTCGTAAGACCTCTATTGATGAATTGCCACAATTATTGAATGTTTTAAAAGGAGAAATGTCAATTGTAGGTCCTAGACCAGCGCTTTATAATCAATACGAATTAATCGAAAAACGTACAAAAGCGAACGTGCATACGATTAGACCAGGTGTAACAGGGCTAGCTCAAGTGATGGGGAGAGATGATATTACTGATGATCAAAAAGTAGCGTATGATCATTATTACTTAACACATCAATCTATGATGCTTGATATGTATATCATATATAAAACAATTAAAAATATCGTTACTTCAGAAGGTGTGCATCACTAATGAGAAAAAATATTTTAATTACAGGCGTACATGGATATATCGGTAATGCTTTAAAAGATAAGCTTATTGAACAAGGACATCAAGTGGATCAAATTAATGTTAGGAATCAATTATGGAAGTCGACCTCGTTCAAAGGTTATGATGTTTTAATTCATACAGCAGCTTTGGTTCACAACAATTCACCTCAAGCAAGGCTATCTGATTATATGCAAGTGAATATGTTGCTTACGAAACAATTGGCACAAAAGGCTAAAGCTGAAGACGTTAAACAATTTATTTTTATGAGTACTATGGCAGTTTATGGAAAAGAAGGTCAGGTTGGTAAATCAGATCAAATTGATACACAAACACCAATGAACCCTACGACCAACTATGGTATTTCCAAAAAGTTCGCTGAACAAGCATTACAAGAGTTGATTAGTGATTCGTTTAAAGTAGCAATTGTGAGACCACCAATGATTTATGGTGCACATTGCCCAGGAAATTTCCAACGGTTAATGCAATTGTCAAAGCGATTGCCAATCATTCCAAATATTAATAATCAGCGGAGTGCATTATATATTAAACATCTGACAGCATTTATTGATCAATTAATATCATTAGAAGTGACAGGAGTATATCATCCTCAAGATAGTTTTTACTTTGATACATCGTCAGTAATGTATGAAATACGTCGCCAATCACATCGTAAAACGGTATTGATCAACATGCCTTCAATGCTAAATAAGTATTTTAATAAGTTGTCGGTCTTTAGAAAATTATTCGGCAATTTAACATACAGCAATACGTTATATGAAAAAAATAATGCACTTGAAGTTATTCCTGGAAAAATGTCACTTGTTATTGCGGACATCATGGATGAAACGACAACCAAAGATAAGGCATAAGTCATCTATTAAATAAAATCAACATACAAATCGTTTTTATTTGGAGGTTATAGTATGAAGTTAACAGTAGTTGGCTTAGGTTATATTGGTTTACCAACATCAATTATGTTTGCAAAGCATGGCGTCGATGTGCTTGGTGTTGATATTAATCAGCAAACGATTGATAAGTTACAAAGTGGTCAAATTAGTATTGAAGAACCTGGATTACAAGAGGTTTATGAAGAGGTACTGTCATCGGGAAAATTGAAGGTATCTACAACGCCAGAAGCATCTGATGTTTTTATCATTGCCGTTCCGACACCGAATAATGATGATCAGTACCGGTCATGTGACATTTCGCTAGTTATGCGTGCATTAGATAGTATTTTACCATTTTTAGAAAAAGGAAATACCATTATTGTAGAGTCGACAATTGCGCCTAAAACGATGGATGATTTTGTAAAACCAGTCATTGAAAATTTAGGGTTTACAATAGGTGAAGATATTTATTTAGTGCATTGTCCAGAACGTGTACTGCCAGGAAAAATTTTAGAAGAATTAGTTCATAACAATCGCATCATTGGCGGTGTGACTAAAGCTTGTATTGAAGCGGGGAAACGTGTCTATCGCACATTCGTTCAGGGAGAAATGATTGAAACAGATGCACGTACTGCTGAAATGAGTAAGCTAATGGAAAACACATATAGAGACGTGAATATTGCTTTAGCTAATGAATTAACAAAAATTTGCAATAACTTAAATATTAATGTATTAGTTGTGATTGAAATGGCAAACAAACATCCGCGTGTTAATATCCATCAACCTGGTCCAGGAGTAGGCGGTCATTGTTTAGCTGTTGATCCGTACTTTATTATTGCTAAAGACCCTGAAAATGCAAAGTTAATTCAAACTGGACGTGAAATTAATAATTCAATGCCGTCCTATGTTGTTGATACAACGAAGCAAATCATCAAAGCGTTGAGCGGGAATAAAGTCACAGTATTTGGTTTAACTTATAAAGGTGATGTTGATGATATAAGAGAATCACCAGCATTTGATATTTATGAGCTATTAAATCAAGAACCAGACATAGAAGTATGTGCTTATGATCCACATGTTGAATTAGATTTTGTGGAACATGATATGTCACATGCTGTCAAAGACGCATCGCTAGTATTGATTTTAAGTGACCACTCAGAATTTAAAAATTTATCGGACAGTCATTTTGATAAAATGAAGCATAAAGTGATTTTTGATACAAAAAATGTTGTGAAATCATCATTTGAAGATGTATCGTATTATAATTATGGCACTATATTTAATTTTATCGACAAATAAAATGTGTCAAACTAGGGCATACATGATTAAGAAAAGATAAGCTGTCATGTGTTTGAACTTCAGAGAGGATAATGTTATGAAAAAAATTATGGTTATTTTCGGTACGAGACCCGAAGCAATAAAAATGGCACCATTAGTAAAAGAAATTGATCATAATGGGAACTTTGAAGCGAACATTGTGATTACAGCACAACATAGAGATATGTTAGATAGTGTGTTAAGTATATTTGATATTCAAGCTGATCATGATTTAAATATTATGCAAGATCAACAAACGTTAGCGGGCCTTACGGCGAATGCGCTTGCAAAACTTGATAGCATCATTAATGAGGAACAGCCGGATATGATTTTAGTACATGGTGATACTACAACGACTTTTGTAGGAAGTTTGGCAGCATTTTATCATCAAATTCCGGTCGGACATGTAGAAGCTGGACTTCGAACACATCAGAAATACTCACCATTTCCTGAAGAGTTAAATCGAGTCATGGTAAGTAATATTGCTGAATTGAATTTTGCGCCAACAGTAATTGCAGCTAAAAATTTACTTTTTGAAAACAAAGACAAAGAGAGTATCTTTATTACCGGAAATACAGTTATTGACGCATTGTCAACAACAGTTCAAAATGAGTTTGTTTCAACGATTATTAATAAACATAAAGGCAAGAAAGTTATTTTACTAACAGCGCATCGTCGTGAAAATATTGGGGAACCGATGCATCAGATTTTTAAAGCAGTTAGAGATTTGGCAGATGAATATAAAGATGTTGTCTTCATTTATCCAATGCATCGTAATCCAAAGGTAAGAGCGATTGCCGAAAAATATTTATCTGGGAGAAATCGGATTGAATTAATTGAGCCATTAGATGCGCTTGAGTTCCATAATTTTACAAATCAATCGTACCTCGTGCTGACAGATTCTGGTGGTATTCAAGAGGAGGCTCCTACATTTGGAAAACCTGTGTTGGTATTAAGGAATCATACAGAGCGTCCCGAAGGCGTTGAGGCGGGAACATCGAGAGTAATTGGCACAGATTATGACAATATTGTTCGAAATGTGAAACAATTGATTGAGGATGATGAAGCGTATCAACGTATGAGTCAAGCGAATAATCCATATGGTGATGGACAAGCATCACGACGTATTTGTGAAGCAATAGAATATTATTTTGGATTGCGTTCAGACAAGCCGGATGAATTCGTACCTTTACGTCATAAATAATAAAAAACCCCTAATCATGAAGTTGGTTTAGACAACCAGCGGTGACTAGGGGTTTTTAATATGTTTATTTTTGATAGTGGTAGCCAATATCATATTTGAATACTTTATTTGATAATATTGGACTTTGCTGTCCATCGTCATCACTTTTTAAACGTACATTTTTATGAGCTTCTTTAAATACATCGGAATTCAACCAATTATTAAAGCTATCTTCAGATTCCCAAATAGTTAAGATTTTAACTTCATCTGTATCCTTGGTATTTAATGTTTTAGTGACAAACATTTGTTGGAAGCCTTCAATAGTTTCAATACCTTGTCTATTGTAAAAACGTTCAATCGTTTCTTCCGCACTGCCTTTTTGTAATTGTAATCTATTTTCTGCCATAAACATGGGCAATCACTCCTCTATTTTATTATTTGATTTGGGTAATGTTTTTACAAATGTAAAGAGTACAGCGGTTTGTATGATAACCATTATGATTAATCCTACACGGACTGCAAGAACATCCACCATATAAATTGAAAAACCTATTACAATGTATAAGCTAATTAAAATTTTAATTTTCTGTTGTAGCGTGTAGCCGCGATGTAAATAAAAGTTTTCTACATATTCTTTATAAATTTTTTGATTAATAAGCCAATTGTAAAAGCGATCTGAACTTCGAGCAAAACAAAAAACTGCTACGAGTAAAAAAGGGGTCGTTGGCAGTAAAGGTAATACGGCACCTGCAATACCAAGCGCTGTAAATATTAAGCCAATGACGATTAAAATAAGTCGCATTGAAAAAACTCCATTCTAGTACTAATGCGCATGTAATATTGTTTTAGTAATATAACTCATGCTAAATATAATGTGTATGATAAGTGCAATGACTCAGTAAGATGAAACGTTGTTGAATTATCCTTGTCCCATTAACGCATTTTAAGCGCGACTTTCATAACAACCAAACTATTTAATGAGAATTATTCTCAAGTATTATAGTTATATTATGTGTTTTATTTTTGAAAAGTGCAATATGTTTTCGAAAATAAGATTATTTTTATGTGCAAAAACGACGCAAAAGTTTTAAAAATGAGACTTCTGTGAGCTGATTATTTTATAAAATGTAAACGCTTACTATATAATGTGAATCATATCGTTTAAAAGCATTATTAAATATGATGCTAAGAGATTTATATTATAGCCAATAAACAAAGGAGAGATAATATGGCAGTAAACGTTCGAGATTATATAGCAGAGAATTATGGTTTATTTATCAATGGGGAATTTGTTAAAGGTAGCAGTGACGAAACAATCGAAGTGACTAATCCAGCAACTGGAGAAACACTATCACATATTACAAGAGCAAAAGATAAAGATGTCGATCATGCAGTCGAAGTGGCGCAAGAGGCATTTGAATCATGGTCATTAACTTCTAAATCAGAACGTGCACAAATGTTGCGTGATATTGGTGATAAATTAATGGCACAAAAAGATAAAATTGCAATGATTGAAACATTAAATAATGGTAAACCGATTCGTGAGACAACAGCAATTGATATTCCATTTGCTGCAAGACATTTCCATTATTTCGCAAGTGTTATTGAAACAGAAGAAGGTACAGTGAATGATATCGATAAAGACACAATGAGTATCGTACGACATGAGCCGATTGGCGTCGTAGGTGCTGTTGTTGCTTGGAACTTCCCAATGCTATTAGCTGCATGGAAGATTGCGCCAGCCATTGCTGCAGGTAATACAATTGTGATTCAACCTTCGTCTTCAACACCATTAAGTTTATTGGAAGTTGCTAAAATTTTCCAAGAGGTATTACCTAAAGGTGTTGTCAATATACTAACTGGTAAAGGTTCAGAATCAGGTAATGCAATTTTCAATCATGATGGTGTAGATAAATTATCATTTACGGGCTCAACTGATGTAGGTTATCAAGTTGCCGAAGCTGCAGCGAAACATCTAGTACCTGCTACTTTAGAGCTTGGTGGTAAAAGTGCCAATATCATATTAGATGATGCTAATTTAGACCTTGCAGTTGAAGGTATTCAGTTAGGTATTTTATTCAACCAAGGTGAAGTATGTAGTGCAGGTTCTCGATTATTAGTTCATGAAAAAATTTATGATCAATTGGTGCCACGTTTACAAGAGGCATTTTCAAATATTAAAGTTGGAGATCCACAAGATGAAGCTACACAAATGGGTAGTCAAACTGGTAAGGATCAATTAGATAAAATTCAATCATATATTGATGCAGCAAAAGAATCAGATGCACAAATTTTAGCAGGTGGTCATCGTTTAACTGAAAATGGGTTAGATAAAGGATTCTTCTTTGAACCAACGTTAATTGCTGTGCCAGATAATCATCATAAATTAGCGCAAGAAGAAATATTTGGACCAGTGTTAACAGTGATTAAAGTGAAGGACGATCAAGAAGCAATTGATATAGCTAATGATTCAGAGTATGGTTTAGCTGGCGGCGTATTTTCTCAAAATATCACACGTGCATTAAATATTGCTAAAGCTGTTCGTACAGGACGTATTTGGATTAACACTTACAACCAAGTACCAGAAGGCGCACCATTTGGTGGTTATAAAAAATCAGGTATCGGTCGAGAAACTTATAAAGGTGCGTTAAGTAACTATCAACAAGTTAAAAATATTTATATTGATACAAGCAATGCTTTAAAAGGTTTGTACTAGAATAAATATCGTTTCTGAAGCGTGTTTGTATGCAGTCTAGCGGTAAGTCTTAGCATGTTTACGGCGTTGTTTAGATTTTAAGCGAAACAAAATATTTAGGAACTTGCATAATGATACTAGGATATAATGACTAAAATAATAGCAGTATGATGGTTTTTAATTGCAAATCATCTTACTGCTGTTTTTACTTATGCTAATTTGCGATGCGGCTATTATAAGGACAGAGTTGTTTATGAATTAAGGTGATTTTGAAATATGAAGTTCTATATGCAAATGTATCGTTTGTTTTAATATGTGGAACAATCATAAAATACTATTGTTATTTTTGGACTTGATGAAATAAAACAAATGAATTTGAGAAACTTTTTTGTCATTTTTATGTAATTAGCACAATCATATCGGAAATGTTTAAAAATTTCTATATGATAGGGATAAAGCAAAGCGCGAGTGTGCTGTAAAAGTTTTTCCAAGCTGATATTACATAAAGGTATAAAGGGTAAAGATTAATGAGTTGTCATGTAAAGTACGATGATGTATAAATTATGGTTAATTACGGAAGCATTAATACTAACCTGAGAAGCTATAAATAATTGTTATTAAAAGCAACTACATTAAATACGACGCATTTATTTAGGAGTGGCAAACTATGAACGGGAAAAAGGCGAATACGATAAACAGATACAAATATTTTCATCATGTCGATCATCAAAAAATTCAACAAAGTTCTAAAAAGACGCTATGGGCATCACTTATCATCACACTATTATTTACAGTGATTGAATTTGTTGGAGGTTTAGTATCTAATTCATTAGCATTGCTGTCAGACTCATTTCATATGCTTAGTGATGTATTAGCACTCGGTTTGTCAATGTTGGCAATTTATTTTGCAAGTAAGAAGCCGACTGCACGATACACATTTGGATATTTAAGATTTGAGATATTAGCTGCATTTTTAAATGGTTTAGCATTAATTGTAATTTCAATCTGGATTTTATATGAAGCTATTGTACGTATTATTTATCCGCAACCCATTGAAAGTGGCATTATGTTTATGATTGCTAGTATTGGTTTACTCGTCAATATTATTTTGACTGTTATCCTTGTAAGGTCTTTAAAACAAGAAGACAATATCAATATTCAAAGTGCATTATGGCATTTCATGGGAGACTTATTGAACTCAATTGGTGTCATCGTTGCAGTTGTATTGATCTACTTTACAGGATGGCGCATCATTGACTCAATCATTAGTATTGTAATTTCACTCATCATTTTACGTGGTGGTTATAAAATTACGCGTAATGCGTGGTTAATTTTAATGGAAAGTGTGCCTCAACATTTGGATACTGATCAAATTATGGCAGATATAAAAAACATAGATGGCATATTAGATGTACATGAATTTCATTTGTGGAGTATTACAACAGAACATTATTCATTAAGTGCCCATGTTGTGTTAGATAAAAAATATGAGGGGGATGATTATCAAGCGATTGATCAAGTATCATCATTGTTGAAAGAAAAATATGGCATTGCACATTCAACGTTGCAAATTGAAAACTTGCAATTGAATCCATTAGATGAGCCATACTTCGACAAACTAACATAAATAAAACATTGTAGCGCCTAAAACATTAATCTATGTCATAGGCGCACGTTTCGTTTTATACTTATGTTGCATCATCTAAATGATTTTCGTCGATGTCTTTGATGGTATCTACATCTAACACGACATCTTTAGGTTTCAAAATATGAATATGTTTTTCATCATTTGTATGTAAAATGCGTTCTATGATGTACCTTTGACCGGTCATTGTTTCTACAGCAATCTTTTTGTTTCTTGCTAAACTTGCTACGACAGATTCTTTATCCATAATGATAGCCTCCTATATATATCTTTATTTACTTATACCCTAACATTATTTTTATACTCTTTGAAAATATATTTTACAGAATTTTATCTAAATATTTAAAAAAATCGCTCAATATACTTGTAATCCGATAAGAATTATAGTAATATTTTTTTCAACCATTGTTATAGGAGGTCTTATTAATGACATTATTTTTATTAGAAGCTAACAATCTTGATTTTGCATCAACGAAAGAAGAACTAGAAGCAAAGGCATCATCACTATCTACGAAGACAATTCCAACATTAATTGAAGTACAAGCTACTGAAAATTTAACTCATGGTTATTTTATTGTGGAAGCAAATGACGAAGCAGAAGCTAAACAATTTTTAACAGAAGCAGGTATTAGCATTCAATTAGTCAAAGAAGTACGCTTAGTTGGTAAAGATTTAGATGAAGTAAAAAATGGTGATGCACATGTTGATTACCTTGTAACTTGGAACATTCCGGAAGGCATTACGATGGATCAATATTTAGCACGTAAAAAGAAAAATTCTGTTCATTATGAAGAAGTGCCAGAAGTTGAATTTAAACGCACATATGTATGTGAAGATATGTCTAAATGTATTTGTTTATACAACGCACCTGATGAAGAAGCGGTACGTCGCGCGCGCAAAGCAGTTGATACACCGATTGATGGCATCGAAAAACTTTAATAAGACAACAAGTTGATGATATATATGTATATAGGTTTGGCGTGGATTTCGATTGCAGTTAATTAGAATAGCTCAATGCTATAAATGTAAGTAGTTGATATGACGAAACTAATGAACTAAATGCAAGTTTTGTCTAAAATAATCATTTTATTGAAATTTAGTAGAGCTGAAATTAATATAACGTCGTTAATTGAATAACGTTTATGTTATAAGAGGGTTCGCACCAAGCCATAATCATCTATAGATATAACAATTCACGATTTAAGGGCTGTGTTTGGCATAGCCCTTTAGATATACATTTAATTCTTATTAAAATGGTAGGGATTAAAAGGGGGCTTGTCATGATTAAAATACAACAATTACAACATCACTTTGGATCACATAAAGTAATTCATAACTTTAATTTGGACATTAGCAAGGGAGAAATAGTCACTTTTATAGGGAAAAGTGGTTGCGGGAAGTCTACTTTACTCAATATCATCGGTGGATTTATTCATCCATCATCTGGTCGTGTCATTATTGATAACGAAATTAAACAACAGCCATCTCCAGATTGTTTAATGCTATTTCAACATCATAATCTGCTGCCATGGAAAACGATTAATGACAACATTAGGATTGGATTCCAACAGAAAATTAGTGATGAAGAGATTAACGCACAGCTTAAATTAGTTGATTTAGAAGGCAGAGGAAAGCATTTTCCCGAGCAATTGTCCGGTGGTATGAAACAACGTGTAGCATTATGTCGAGCGCATGTGCATAAGCCTAACGTTATATTGATGGATGAGCCATTAGGTGCATTAGATGCATTTACACGCTATAAACTTCAGGATCAACTAGTACAACTAAAACACAAAACGGAATCAACTATTATCTTAGTCACTCACGATATTGATGAAGCTATTTATCTTTCCGACCGCATTGTTCTGTTAGGTGAAGGGTGCAATATTATTTCTCAATATGAAATTACAGCATCACATCCACGCAGTCGTAATGATAGCCACCTACTTAAGATTCGTAATGAAATTATGGAAACATTTGCATTGAATCATCATCAAGTTGAACCTGAATATTATTTATAAGGAGTGAGTGACGATGAAAAGGTTAAGCATAATCGTCATCATTGGAATCTTTATAATTACAGGATGTGATTGGCAAAGGGCGTCTAAAGAACCGTCTAATAATGCCCAACATCAGCAAGTGATTAAAATTGGATATTTGCCGATTACACATTCAGCTAATTTGATGATGACTAAAAAATTATTATCACAACACAATCATCCGAAATATAAATTAGAATTAGTTAAATTCAATAATTGGCCAGATTTAATGGACGCATTAAACAGTGGTCGTATTGATGGTGCATCAACTTTAATAGAGCTCGCGATGAAATCAAAGCAGAAGGGCTCGAATATAAAAGCTGTGGCATTGGGTCATCATGAAGGCAATGTCATTATGGGACAAAAAGGTATGCACTTAAATGAATTTAATAATAATGGCGATGATTACCATTTTGGTATACCGCATCGTTATTCAACACATTATCTCTTACTTGAAGCATTACGAGAACAATTAAAGATTAAACCGGGGCATTTTAGCTATCATGAAATGTCGCCAGCAGAAATGCCAGCCGCATTAAGTGAACACAGAATTACAGGGTATTCTGTAGCCGAACCATTCGGTGCACTGGGTGAAAAGTTAGGCAAAGGTAAGACTTTGAAACATGGTGATGACGTTATACCTGATGCGTATTGCTGTGTGCTAGTACTGAGAGGCGAATTGCTTGATCAACACAAGGCTGTAGCGCAAGCATTTGTACAAGATTATAAAAAGTCTGGCTTTAAAATGAATGATCGCAAGCAAAGTGTAGACATTATGACGCATCATTTTAAACAAAGTCGTGACGTTTTAACACAGTCAGCGGCATGGACATCCTATGGTGATTTAACAATTAAGCCATCCGGCTATCAAGAAATTACGACATTGGTAAAACAACATCATTTGTTTAATCCACCTGCATATGATGACTTTGTTGAACCGTCATTGTATAAGGAGGCATCACGTTCATGACACGTCTCACAATTAATAAAATTATATTACCTATTATCACATTTATTATTTTCTTAGGCATTTGGGAAATGGTCATTATTATTGGGCATTACCAACCTGTATTGTTACCTGGTCCTGCTCTTGTAGGAAAAAGCATATGGACTTTCATTGTTACTGGAGAAATTTTCCAACATTTAGCAATTAGTTTATGGAGATTTGTAGCGGGCTTTGTTGTCGCATTGTTGGTTGCTATTCCATTGGGCTTCTTGCTTGGAAGGAATCGTTGGCTATACAACGCTATCGAACCGCTATTTCAATTGATTAGGCCGATATCTCCGATAGCTTGGGCACCATTTGTTGTTCTATGGTTTGGTATTGGTAGTTTGCCAGCGATTGCGATTATTTTTATCGCTGCTTTTTTCCCAATTGCGTTCAATACCATTAAAGGCGTTAGAGACATTGAACCTCAATATTTAAAAATAGCGGCAAATTTAAATTTAACTGGGTGGTCATTGTATCGCAATATATTATTTTCCGGGGCATTTAAACAAATCATGGCTGGGATACATATGGCGGTAGGAACAAGTTGGATATTTTTAGTTTCTGGTGAAATGATTGGTGCACAGTCGGGGTTAGGTTTTTTAATCGTTGATGCACGAAATATGTTGAACTTAGAAGATGTTTTAGCAGCAATATTCTTTATCGGATTATTTGGTTTTATTATTGATCGATTCATTAGTTATATTGAGCAGTTTATACTTAGAAGATTTGGTGAATAAGGAGAGATGATGATGACTTTAGAAACGCTTATCAAAGAACAATTAGATCCTCATTTAGTAGAAGTTGATGAAGGGACGTATTATCCGAGAACATTTATCCAACAATTATTTGTAGATGGCTATTTTGGTGAAGCGACACTGAGAAAAAATGCTGAAGTAATCGAAGCTGTATCGCAGTCTTGTTTGACAACAGGATTTTGTTTATGGTGCCAATTGGCTTTTTCAACGTATTTAGAAAATGCCACACAGACACATTTAAATAATGACTTACAACAGCAATTGTTATCTGGAGAAATATTAGGTGCTACCGGATTGTCTAATCCGATGAAGTCATTTAATGATTTAGAAAAGTTGAACCTTGAACACACTTATGTTGATGGACAATTGGTTGTCAGTGGACGTATGCCAGCTGTAAGTAATATTCAAGAAGACCATTATTTTGGTGCGATTTCGAAGCATGAATCATCAGATGAATTTGTCATGTTCATTCTACGTGCCAATCAAGATGGTATCACGCTTGTTGAAAAAACAAATTTTTTAGGGGTAAACGGCTCAGCAACGTATCAAATTACTTTGAATCAAGTCGCAGTGCCACAATCACAAATTATCACGCATGATGCGAAGCAGTTTGCGGCAACTATTCGCCCGCAATTTATTGCTTACCAAATTCCAATAGGATTAGGCTCAATTAAAAGTTCTTTAGAGTTAATTGATGCATTTTCAAATGCGCAAAACGGAATAAATCAATATTTAGAGTATGATGTTGAAGCTTTTAAAAAACGTTATCGTCAACTTAGAGAGGAATATTATGCAATATTAGATGACGGTAACTTAACTTCACATTTAAATGAATTAATATCATTGAAGAAGGATATCGGCTATTTATTGTTAGATGTGAATCAAGCTTCTGTTGTCAATGGTGGCTCAAGAGCATATACACCATATTCACCACAAGTACGTAAATTAAAAGAAGGCTTTTTCTTTGCTGCATTAACGCCGACATTAAGACATTTAGGTAAACTTGAGGCAGAGTTGCATAGTTAAATGAATTAAGATGGTGCATAATTCTATTCATCGAAAACTACTACCGTTTTATAGATGGTAGTAGTTTTTTAGTGCGATTACGCATATTGATTAGTTCGTTATAGTGAGCATCCGCAACATTTACGCACATATGTGTTCACTTACGCAAATGTTGATAAATTTCACTCATTTGGAATAATATATAGTCATATAGTGCTAATTTTTTTGAGGCATTATATGCAAGATGCATTGTAAAGTCGATACATTTGTTTGTTAAATAACTTTGTATAACTAAAAATTCTTTGCTTCAACATATGATCAAATAATAGATTTTATATAAATGGTAGTGTGCATATGTGCGGATAGGGGTGTAGTTATCAATGAAACGTTTAAGTACGACTTTGAAAGTACGATTGATTAGCAATTTTTTACAGTTAATTATTACGACAGCATTTATACCGTTTATAGCACTATATTTAACAGATATGTTAAGTCAATCAATAGTCGGTATATACCTTGTTGGTTTAGTGATTCTAAAATTTCCATTGTCTATTATATCTGGTTACCTTATTGAGATATTTCCGAAAAAGTTGCTAGTACTTATTTATCAAGCGACGATGGTGATAATGCTTGTGTTCATGGGCATATTTGGGTCACATCAATTGTGGCAAATTATTGGTTTTTGTGTTGCATATGCCATATTTACAATCGTTTGGGGATTACAATTTCCAGTTATGGACACATTAATTATGGATGCAATTACCGAAGACGTGGAACATTATATATACAAGATTAGCTATTGGATGACGAACTTATCGGTAGCTATTGGAGCATTGTTAGGTGGCTTGATGTATGGCTACAGTATGTTACTGCTTTTCTTAATAGCCGCTTGTATATTTTTAATTGTACTGTTTATTTTATATATTTGGTTACCCCAAGACCGAAATCAAGTAAAGCAAAGTGATGACAAGAAACATGCAAGTCGTTATCAAAAATTACAAATAATGAATATATTTCGCAGTTATAAATTAGTTTTGAAAGACCGTAATTATATGTTATTGATTTCGGGGTTCAGTATCATCATGATGGGTGAATTTTCAATTTCCTCATATATTGCTATTAGACTAAAGGATCAGTTTGAAACAATAAGTATAGGTTCATATGATATTACAGGAGCTAAGATGTTAGCAATCTTGCTAATGATTAATACGGTCGTCGTCATTTTACTCACGTATTCAATCTCGAAAGTTGTATTGAAAATAGATTTTAAAAAAGCTTTAATCACTGGTTTGCTGATTTATATTGTTGGCTATAGTGGTCTAACCTATCTTAATCAGTTTGGCTTATTAGTTGTTTTTATGATAATTGCGACTGTAGGTGAAATTATTTATTCGCCTATAGTTTCAGAACAACGTTTTAAAATTATTCCTAAAGCTAAAAGAGGAACATATAGTGCAGTTAATGCATTAGGCATTCATTTTTCAGAAACACTAGCTAGGTTAGGGATTGTGTTGGGTGCTTTCTTAACGACATTACAAATGGGACTGTATATGTTTATAGTTTTAACAATTGGTGCTAGCATGCTTGTTGCTGGTGTATTCGGGGGGCAAAAACAAGTTAATACAAATTGAATTTATTTAAATATTTATTCTATGCATCTTTTTATATTGAAAACCTATTAATTTGGTCGTAATTAAAATAGAGATAAATTTATTAAGAATTTGTTAAAATTTAAGGATAACAATTGTTTTATGCGAGTTGTTTGTTTAATATAAACTTGCTTCATGGATATTTTGTAACAACAATATTGAACTTGCAATGAGATATGAATAAGAGAAAGTGATTAACGAGTTGTAGTGTGCTAGTTATCGAATATGTATGTAATTTACATTGAAAAATATACCAATTGTAACATTGATACAAGATGTATTTTAGGGTAAAAATATATCGCTATTAACCTGGTGTTACAAATGATATTTCGTCATAATCATCTTCTAACGAGATAAGTAGTACTATCATTCATTATCATATCATCATGCAATTTCAGTAAGTAATGAGTATTATGATATGAAAGAAGGACTTTTTATGATTATGGGCAATTTGAGATTTCAACAGGAATATTTTCGTATATACAAAAATAATACAGAATCAACGACACACCGTAATGCGTATTGGGTTAAACTCGCTAAAAATGTTGAAGCTACTAAAATGATGTATGCATTATCGACAATTGTGCAACAACATGCATCTATAAGACATTTTTTTGATGTTACTACCGATGACAATTTAACAATGATACTTCATGAATTTCTGCCTTTTATTGAGATAAAACAAGTTCCATCTTCTTCCGCAAACTATGATTTAGAAGCTTTTTTTAAGCAAGAATTAAGTACTTACCATTTTAACGATTCACCTTTATTCAAATTTAAATTGTTTCAGTTCGCTGATGCTGCATATATACTATTAGATTTTCATGTGTCCATTTTCGATGATAGTCAAATTGATATTTTTCTTGATGATTTATGCAATGCATATCGTGGCAATACTGTTATTAACAATACTCGACAGCATGCACATTTAAATAGAAATGATGATAAAGACAATCAAGATGCATCGCATATAGCATTAGACTCAAACTACTTTCGGTTAGAGAATAACTCTGACATCCATATTGATAGTTATTTACCAATTAAGCATCCATTTGAGCAAGCTTTATATCAAACGTATTTGATTGATGATATGACATCAATAGATTTGCCATCGTTGGCTGTTAGTGTGTATTTAGCTAACCATATAATGAGTCAACAACATGATGTCACATTAGGTATACATGTACCATCACATTTACCAAATGATTTACACGGAAATATTGTGCCATTAACGTTAACAATCGATGCAAAAGATGTATGTCAACGTTTTACAACAGATTTTAATAAAAGTGTGTTGCAAAATATGTCGCAATTACAGTGCGCGAAGTCTTCGCTTTCATTAGAGACTATTTTTCATTGTTATCATCAAATGATGTCTTGTTGTAATGATGTTATTGAGGATGTACATCAAATACATGATGCACATACATCTTTAGCGGATATTGAAATTTTTCCACATCAACACGGGTTCAAAATTATATATAACAGTGCAGCATATGATTTGCTCTCAATCGAGACCCTGAGTGACTTAGTTCAAAATATTTATTTGCAAATTACTGAAGAAAATGGAAATAAACGAACAACCGTAGATGAACTTAATTTGATGACAGAACGTGATATTCAATTATATGACGATATCAATTTAAGTTTACCTGAGATAGATGATGCGCAAACAGTTGTTACCTTATTTGAGCAACAAGTTGAAGCAACGCCGAATCATGTCGCTGTGCAATTTGACGGAGTGTTTATAACATATCAAACATTGAATGCACGCGCGAATGATTTAGCACACCGTTTGAGAAACCAGTACGGTGTTGAACCTAATGATCGTGTCGCTGTCATAGCTGAAAAAAGTATTGAGATGATAGTAGCGATGATAGGTGTGTTGAAAGCTGGTGGGGCTTACGTGCCAATTGATACGAACTATCCAAGTGATCGTCAGGAGTACATTTTAAAAGATGCAACGCCTAAAGTTGTAATCACATATCAAGTAGCATACAACAATAATGATGACTGTATCCCACACTTTGAGTTGGACGCGATCGTGTGGGAAGAAGTTGATAATCTTTCTAAATGTAACACGTTAGAAGATCATGCTTATGTTATTTACACGTCGGGGACAACTGGTAACCCTAAAGGGACACTAATTCCGCACCGAGGTATTGTTCGCTTGGTCCATCAAAATCATTATGTACCATTAAATGAAGAGACGACGATTTTGTTATCAGGAACTATAGCCTTTGACGCTGCAACATTTGAAATATATGGTGCATTGCTAAATGGTGGAAAACTGATTGTTGCTAAAACAGAACAATTATTAAATCCAATAGCGTTAGAACAATTAATCAATGAAAATGCCGTTAATACTATGTGGTTAACCTCCTCATTATTTAATCAGATTGCTAGTGAACGAATAGAAGTATTGGTACCGTTAAAGTATTTATTAATTGGTGGAGAAGTATTGAATGCTAAGTGGGTGGATTTGCTTAATCAAAGACCGAAGCATCCTCAAATTATTAATGGTTATGGACCAACTGAAAATACAACATTTACAACGACGTATAATATACCTAACAAAGTTCCAAATCGTATTCCTATTGGTAAACCGATTCTTGGTACTCACGTTTATATCATGCAAGGCGAGCGTCGATGTGGCGTTGGTATTCCTGGAGAATTATGTACAAGTGGCTTTGGGTTAGCTGCTGGTTATTTAAATCAGCCAGAATTGACAGCAGATAAATTTATCAAAGATTCAAATATAAATCAGCTGATGTATAGAAGTGGTGATATCGTTCGTTTGTTACCCGATGGCAACATAGATTATTTATATCGTAAGGACAAACAAGTTAAGATTCGAGGATTTAGGATTGAGTTGTCAGAGGTTGAGCATGCGCTCGAGCGTATACAAGGTATTAATAAAGCAGTTGTTATTGTTCAAAATCATGATCAAGATCAGTATATCGTTGCTTATTATGAAGCGATGCATACATTATCACATAATAAGATTAAATCACAATTACGTATGACCTTACCGGAGTACATGATACCAGTTAATTTTATGCATATTGAGCAAATTCCTATTACTATTAATGGGAAATTAGATAAGAAGGCATTGCCTATCATGGACTATGTCGATACGGATGCCTATGTAGCACCGAGTACAGATACCGAACACTTGCTATGCCAAATTTTTGCAGATATTTTACATGTGAATCAAGTAGGTATTCATGATAATTTCTTTGAATTAGGTGGCCATTCCTTAAAAGCAACGTTAGTGGTGAATCGGATAGAGGCATCTACTGGGAAACGATTACAAATTGGTGATTTATTACAAAAGCCAACTGTATTTGAACTAGCACAAGCAATTGCTAAGGTTCAAGAACAAAACTATGAAGTGATTCCTGAAGCTATAGTTAAAGATGATTATGTGTTGAGCTCTGCACAAAAGCGAATGTATTTATTATGGAAATCAAACCATAAAGATACGGTGTATAACATACCTTTTTTATGGCGGTTATCATCAGAACTTAATGTAGCTCAATTGCGACAAGCAGTTCAGCATTTGATAGCGCGACATGAGATTCTACGAACACAATATATTGTTGTAGATGATGAGGTTCGACAACGTATTGTGGCAGATGTTGTAGCTGACTTTGAAGAAGTTAACACACATTTTACGGATGAACAAGAAATCATGCGCCAATTTGTGGCACCTTTTAATTTGGAAAAGCCAAGCCAAATTAGAGTGAGATACATTCGAAGTCCATTACATGCATACCTGTTTATAGATACACATCATATTATTAATGATGGTATGAGTAATATACAATTAATGAATGATCTTAACGCATTATATCAACATAAATTATTGTTACCACTTAAATTGCAATATAAAGACTATAGTGAGTGGATGTCGCATCGTGATATGACGAAACATAGACAATATTGGTTATCTCAATTCAAAGATGAAGTACCTATTTTAAGCTTACCGACAGACTATGTTAGACCAAATATTAAAACGACAAATGGAGCAATGATATCATTTACAATGAATCAACAAACGAGACAGCTACTTCAAAAGTATGTAGAAAAGCATCAAATTACTGATTTTATGTTCTTTATGAGTGTGGTCATGACGCTGTTAAGCAGATATGCTCGAAAAGATGATGTTGTAGTCGGTAGTGTCATGAGTGCGCGTATGCATAAAGGCACGGAGAAAATGCTAGGCATGTTTGCTAATACGTTGGTATATAGAGGGCAACCGTCACCTGATAAAATGTGGATACAGTTTTTACAAGAGGTTAAGGAAATGAGTTTGGAGGCATATGAGCATCAAGAATACCCATTCGAATGTTTAGTAAATGACTTAGATCAATCACATGATGCCTCACGGAACCCATTATTTGATGTCATGTTAGTACTACAAAACAATGAAACGAATCATGCTCATTTTGGGCATAGTAAATTAACACACATTCAACCCAAATCGGTGACGGCGAAATTTGATTTATCTTTCATCATTGAAGAAGATTGCGATGACTATACAATCAATATCGAGTATAATACCGATTTATATCACTCAGAAACAGTTCGTCACATGGGTAATCAATGTATGATTATGATTGATTATATTTTGAAGCATCAAGATACACTACAAATTTGTGATATACCAAACGGCACGGAGGAACTTCTAAATTGGGTTAATACGCATGTTAACGATCGAATGCTTAATGTCCTGGGAAATAAATCTATCATAAGTTACTTTAATGAAGTTGTCTCACGACAAGGTAATCATGTTGCGCTAGTTATGAATGATTTGGCAATGACGTATGAGACGTTACATGAATATGTAGATGCTATTGCGCACATGCTCCTATCAAATGGTGTGGGCAATGGTCAACGGGTTGCCTTAATAACAGAACGTAGTTTTGAAATGATTGCGGCGATGTTGGCGACAGTTAAAGTAGGTGCATCTTATATACCTATCGATATTGATTTTCCGAAAAAGCGACAATGTGCAATTTTGGAGGATGCTAAAGTAACTGCAGTCATGTCTTACGGCGTTGAAATTGAAACGACATTACCAGTCATTCAATTGGAAAATGCTAAAGGTTTTGTTGAATCAAAGGAAAATGAACAATATGATGATTTACATGGCGATCAACTTGAAAACACAGCGATGTTAGATAATGAGATGTATGCTATTTACACATCTGGTACGACCGGGGTGCCTAAAGGGGTTGCCATACGACAACGAAATTTGTTGAATTTAGTGCATGCATGGTCAACTGAATTGCAATTAGGCGACAATGAAGTATTTTTGCAACATGCAAATATTGTTTTTGATGCATCAGTTATGGAGATTTATTGTTGTTTGTTAAATGGTCATACGCTTGTGATTCCAGATAGAGAGGAACGTGTTAATCCAGAACAGTTACAACAACTCATTAATAAGCATCGTGTGACGGTGGCGTCGATTCCATTACAGATGTGTAGTGTTATGGAAGACTTTTATATTGAAAAATTGATTACAGGCGGGGCAACTAGTACGGCATCCTTTGTTAAATATATTGAGAAGCATTGTGGCACGTATTTCAATGCCTATGGACCATCTGAGTCAACAGTCATCACATCGTATTGGTCACATCAATGTGGTGATTTGATACCTGAGACGATTCCAATTGGCAAACCCTTATCTAACATCCAAGTGTATATTATGTCAGATGGTTTGTTATGCGGTATTGGTATGCCAGGCGAGTTGTGTATTGCAGGTGATAGTTTAGCGATAGGATATATTAATCGTCCAGAATTAATGGCTGATAAATGGCAAAATAATCCATTTGGTAAAGGAAAGTTGTATCATAGTGGTGATTTAGCACGTTATACATCTGATGGTCAAATTGAATTTTTAGGAAGAATAGATAAACAAGTGAAAGTTAACGGGTACCGTATTGAACTTGATGAAATTGAAAATGCAATATTAGCTATTCGTGGTATATCTGATTGTGTTGTCACAGTTAGTCACTTTGATACGCATGATATATTGAATGCTTATTATGTCGGAGAACAACAAGTAGAGCAGGATTTGAAGCAATATTTAAATGATCATCTGCCTAAGTATATGATTCCTAAGACTATAACGCATATCGATTGTATACCATTAACTACGAATGACAAGGTGGATACTACGCGTTTGCCAAATCCATCACCTATACAACAGTCTAATAAAGTATATAGCGAACCATCTAATGAAATTGAGCAGACATTTGTTGATGTATTCGGAGAGGTATTGAAACAAAATGATGTCGGTGTTGACGATGACTTCTTTGAACTTGGTGGTAACTCATTAGAGGCGATGTTAGTTGTCTCGCATTTAAAACGATTTGGCCATCATATTTCAATGCAGACATTATATCAATATAAAACCGTGCGACAGATTGTTAATTATATGCACCAAAATCAACAATCATTAGTTGCATTACCGGATAATCTTTCGGAATTACAAAAGATTGTTATGTCTCGTTATAATTTGGGTATTTTAGAGGATAGTCTAAGTCATCGACCTCTAGGAAATACACTATTGACTGGCGCTACAGGTTTTTTAGGTGCTTATCTGATTGAAGCACTACAAGGATACAGTCATCGCATTTATTGTTTCATACGTGCTGATAATGAGGAAATAGCATGGTATAAGTTGATGACGAATTTAAATGATTATTTTTCAGAAGAGACGGTTGAAATGATGTTATCAAACATTGAAGTCATTGTTGGTGATTTCGAGTGTATGGATGATGTTGTTTTACCAGAAAACATGGATACAATTATTCATGCAGGTGCTCGTACAGATCACTTTGGTGATGATGATGAATTTGAAAAAGTAAATGTTCAAGGTACTGTTGATGTCATACGTTTGGCACAACAACATCATGCAAGGTTAATATATGTGTCTACGATAAGTGTGGGAACTTATTTTGATATAGATACAGAAGATGTGACATTTTCAGAAGCGGATGTCTATAAAGGACAACTACTAACATCACCATATACACGGAGTAAATTTTATAGTGAATTAAAAGTATTAGAAGCTGTAAATAATGGCTTAGATGGTCGGATTGTACGTGTTGGTAATTTGACGAGTCCATACAATGGAAGATGGCATATGAGAAATATAAAGACTAACCGTTTTTCAATGGTAATGAATGATTTGTTACAACTAAATTGTATCGGGTTTAGCCTCGCTGAAATGCCTGTAGATTTTTCTTTTGTGGATACGACTGCAAGACAAATTGTCGCATTAGCACAGGTCAACACACCACAAATCATTTACCATGTGCTATCACCTAATAAAATGCCGGTGAAATCTTTGTTAGAATGCGTTAAGCGTAAAGAAATTGAACTCGTCAGCGATGAATCATTTAATGAAATTTTACAGAAACAAGACATGTACGAAACGATTGGATTAACTAGTGTTGACCGTGAACAACAACTAGCAATGATAGATACAAAATTAACATTAAAAATAATGAATCATATCAGTGAAAAATGGCCAACGATAACTAACAATTGGCTGTATCATTGGGCGCAATATATCAAAACAATATTCAATAAGTAAGTAGGGAAAGTTATGAAAGTATTTGTAATGCAATTACAGAGTAACTTGAAAAGTATTGAAGAATTAATATCACAAAGTCGTTGGTCATATAAAAAACCGCGTACAGTCAACTATAGATACAATCAAGATAAACTCATGCACAGATTGGGAGATATTTTAGTGCAATATGGAATTCAACATGACACAGGGTTATTACCACATGAATGGCATTATCACATTTCGCCACGAGGTAAGGCAGATATAGTTCAACACAATCGTGATGGACAGCCCATCTATGTGAGCTTATCATATAGTTATCCTTATATCGTGTGTGTTGTCGATAAAGAACCAGTTGGTATTGATATCGAAAAGATATCACAACGTTTAGACTGGCGTACATTAGTGACGTGTTTCTCTACAAACGAAGCACATCAAATATGTAGTTTAAATGATTTTTATCAAATATGGACACAAAAAGAAAGTTTTACAAAATTGATTGGTGAAGGTTTAATCAAAGGATTGGACATTTATGATATGACGCAATCACACTTTTATCAATCACGTGAAGTGAAGTTCAAACAATTTATTTTTGATCAGTTTATGGTACAGGTATGTTTCTTAGGACAGGCACCCTGGGGTTATAAAAAAGTGTCTGTATTTCAGTTATTGAGTAGTTAATATGACGTCTGACAGTATCATTGCGCAGTGATTTTAAAATATACTGCCTAAATGTTTACTGTTAGATGTTTTTTTTATTGGAAAAATGAAAGGTGAATACACGATGGCATCATTCAAAATCATGACGAGATTAAAGTAAGTGATAAGGTGAAAATATACTGAGCAATATTGAAATTGCCAAAAATAATGGCTTGTTACGACGCATTTGAGACTTTAATGCTCATGTAAGTTGGCTAGAATTATATCATGTCAGTTAATAAAATAACGTGAGCATCAATCATCATACTCAAACGATGATTTAAAACTCACGTTAATGTTAGTCAGTGTATTAATTTAATTTATAGCGATAGACAAAATGTTGTCGCACTAATTCAATTGTCATCATCCAGACGATATGGCCAAAGAATTCTGACAGATGCTCTTGGAATGGTTGATCCCACACAGCAGGTACAGTATGCATGATTGGCATAATGATAAGGTGGAATAATACCCAAATAGCAATACCAAAAACAGCACCTTGTCCCATTGCTAAGTAAGCGTATTTTTTAACTAATATGCAGTAAATAATTGCAATGACGATAGAAAAACTAAAGTGGACAATAAAGCTTACCCAAGGCAATTGCATATTTGAAAATGTATATGTTTGATGCGTAAACTCACTACTAAATCCTAATTGTTGCAATAACTCTTGAGGTGGGTTCGTTGCATTACGTTCTGGTGTGCGAGGTGGAAACATGACCTCCCAACCTAATTTTACAATTCCAGATAACAAGCCACCGATAATTCCAGCATAAATGAATATACCCATTTGTCGTTTTGTCAACTTAAGGACTCCTCTCTATTTACTATCCTCATTATAGTATTTTGTGAAAATAATCACAATGAAAAGCTTTGCAAAACTTAAAATATTTTGATGAACAAATTTGTAAAAGGTTATTAGTTTTTTGCATCTCATATTGTATCATACTGTATTCTGAAATTTCTTTTGTGAAATGAGACAGGTGAAAAGGTGACGCTGCATAATCATTAAACAAATAGGTACAACTATGTTTCGAAGCCGAATAATACAAGATTGAGTGGTCATATTCAAAGTCATACTGATGATTTTAGTATCGTTGTCCCAACAAAATCATTATTATAAATAGCTTCAATGATATTTGGCTTGTTTCCTGATGCAATGATAACTTTAGGACAGCCATTTTTAATAGCATTTTTAGCATCAAGCACTTTGGGAATCATACCTCCATAAATATCACCATGCTCAATATACTGATTAATATCGACTAATGGCAATTGAGGTATAACAACATCATTGATGAGTACACCTGCAATATTACTTAATACATAAATAGGCGCTTTTAATGATGATGCAATAAAATAGGCAAGCGTGTCTGCATTTATGTTGTAAAATTCTCCATCATGGGTATTGAAACCAATCGAATTGATGATAGGTACAAATTTAGTACATATATACAGTAAAGCATCCTTATTTAAAGCGGTCGGTACCCCGACATATCCATATTGTTGATCAAAACGTTTAATTTCAAATAATTGAGCATCCAAACCACATAAGCCTATTGCAGAACATTGGTGCTGGTTAAATTGAGCTACTAATGCAGTGTTAACGTCTGCAATGAGCGTGTGTTTAGTAATAGTCATGGTTGCTTTATCAGTCACTCTTAGGCCATTAACAAAGTGTGGCTCGATTTGCTGATTTGATAATGCTTCATTAATAAATGGGCCACCGCCATGAACGATAATGGGGTAGATGTTGTTTGATCGTAAATGCTTAATGTTGTTAATAATTGATGGATGCATGTCACTTAGTGTACTGCCACCAATTTTAATGACAATAAATTTCATCTAACCAACACCACCTTATGTTCGATATGATGCGTTAATACGCACATAATCATAGGATAAATCACAACCGTATGCAGTCGCTGCAGCGTTACCTAAACCAAGCTGAACGTCAATTGTGACATTTTCATGAGTTAATGTATTCGACATAGCTTGCTCATCAAATAGTACAGCCATACCTTTATCCACGACAGGTATTTGGTTCAGTTGAACATATGTGCTGTGTGGATTAATGTCACATCCGCTGTAGCCAATAGCTGTAATGATTCGACCGAAATTGGCATCTTCGCCAAAAATTGCTGATTTGACTAAGTTTGAACTTACGATAGTTTTACCGATTTTTCTTGCGTCTGATATTGATTTAGCGCCTGAAACATTGACACTGATTAACTTTGTTGCGCCTTCGCCATCTCTGGCTATAGCTTTAGCTAAAAATGTACAGACAAAATTGAATGCATCAACAAATGTTTCCCATTGTGGATGGTTTTGATTTAATGTTTGGTGATCAACTTGCTGATTTGCCATAACTAATACCATGTCATTTGTACTTGTATCGCCATCAACAGTAATCATATTAAATGTATGATCAGTCGAAGATTTTAATAATTGATGAAGTGTATTCGATTCAATTGATGCATCGGTTGTTATAAAAGCAAGCATGGTAGCCATATTTGGGTGAATCATACCTGATCCTTTAGCACTGCCACCAATTGTAATGGTTTTACCATCAATATTTAGTGATACAGCGATATGCTTTGTACATGTATCAGTTGTTAAAATTGCCTCGTTAAACGCACCTGGCGTTGCAAAATTAGCATCATTAATATGTTCTGTACCAGTTTTAATTTTATCCATTGGCAAATATTCTCCAATAACACCAGTTGAAGCAACAGCAACATGCTCAGATGGTATTTGAAGTTGTTGAGCAACCCATGTTTGAGTTTGTTGTGCATCATCGATACCTTGCTGACCTGTGCAAGAATTTGCATTAGCTGAATTAACAACAAGTGCTTGTAATTTCCCTTTAGACTTTTGTAAAGTGTCTTCAGTGACAATAAGTGGTGCAGCTTTAAATTGGTTTAAAGTATATACGGCAGCTGAACTTGCTAAAGACGATGAGTAAATCCAGCCAAAGTCTTTTTTGTTAGCGCGTAAACCGATGTGCATACCACCGGCCGTGAAGCCTTGAGGTGTACTGATATCGCCATGTTTAATAATTGAAAAGTTATGTTGTTGTGATGTCGTTTCTTGATGTTTCATTCTAACACCCCTTATGGATAAACTGGTGATTGTTTTAGGCCAGTCGTAACTTCAAAATCATATAATATATTTAAGTTTTGAATGGCTTGACCACTTGCCCCTTTGACAAGGTTATCAATCACTGATACTAAAATTGCTGTTTGCGTTGTTTCATCTACATAGATACCGATATCGCAGTAGTTACTACCGAGTACTTCTTTTGTGGTTGGAAAAGTCCCAATATCTCTAATTCTGACAAATGGCTGATTAGCATAATAAGAGGTCATTAATTTATGTAATGATTCAGTTGTATATTTAGAAGTTAATTTGACATAAATCGTTGATAAAATGCCACGTGTCATTGGTACGAGATGTGGTGTGAATATCACTGATACATCTTGACCCGCAATGATAGATAAATATTGCTCGATTTCCGGTTTGTGTTTATGGTTTCCGATTGCATAAGCGCTTAGATTTTCATTCATTTCTGAAAAATGAACACGTTGTGATAATGAACGTCCAGCACCTGACACGCCGGTCTTAGCATCAATAATAATAGATGACAAATCTACAATTCTTTCGCTAATGAGTGGATGTAATGCTAATAATGTTGCTGTAGGGAAACAGCCAGGGTTAGAAATGAGTTTCGTTCCATTGTTATCTAAAGATTGCCATTCTGAAATGCTGTAAATAGCATGATTCAAATCATCTTGTGCTGCAGCAGTTTCTTTGTAATATGCTTCATATATTTCACGGTTTTTAATTCTGAATGCACCAGATAAATCAATAACATGAATTCCTTTTTCTACTAAAGGAGGGATACATGTTTTACTCACGGGTGCCGGTGTAGCAAAGAAAATTACATCACAGTCATTATTGTCAACTGTAAGTGCTTCGAAATGTTGCATAATATGTTGTAAATGTGGAAATGTTAATTTCAACGGTTCATCTACTTTTGAATGTGAGTAGATGTGTGCAATCGTTACATGAGGATGTGTTTGTAATAATCGAATTAATTCAATTGCGCCATAACCGCTACCGCCAACGATACCTACTTTAATCATCATGAATCCCTCCTATATCATATATAAATGATTAATTGTTAATTTTTAAAAACGTCTTGAAAAGCTGCAACAATTTGATTGATTTCCTCTTTATCAATGACTAGAGGTGGTGACAATCGAATGATAGTACGATGCGTGTCTTTGCATAAAATGCCACGTTTAATCAGTTGTTCAACGAAAGGTGCGGCATCTGTGTTAAGTTCGATGCCAATAAATAAACCACGACCTCTAATTTCTTTAATACTAGGATGTTTAAGTTGTAGCAACGCTTTTAATAAAAATGAACCTAAGCGTTCTGATTGTTCAACCAGTTGTTCATCTTTAAGTACATCAAGCGCTGCGGTCGATATTGCAATGGCTAAAGGGTTACCCCCAAATGTTGAACCATGTGTACCTGGTGTTAGAACACGCATGACATCATTATTTGCTAGTACAGCAGATACAGGGTATAAGCCACCGCCCAATGCCTTGCCTAAAATATAAATGTCTGGAACGACTTGCTCCCATTCCATAGCAAACCATTTCCCAGTTCTACCAAGACCAACTTGAATTTCATCTGCAATCAATAATATTTGATGTTTATCACATAGTTGACGCACAGCTTGGATATATCCTTTCGGTGGTATATTAACGCCACCTTCACCTTGAATTGGTTCCAAAATAATTGCTGCTGTATTCGGTGTAATAGCTTGTGTTAGTTGCTCAATATTTCCAAATTCTACTGTTGTAGTGCCTTGAAGTAGGGGGTGAAATCCTGCTTTATATGCGTCGTGGTTAGATAGTGATAATGAGCCAAGTGTACGACCGTGAAAATTGTTATTCATAGCGATGATTTCAACTTGTCCGTCAGTGATGCCTTTAACGTCAGAGCCCCATTTTCTAGCAATTTTAATGGCTGCTTCAACAGCTTCAGTACCAGAGTTAAGGGGGAGTACTTTGTCTTTCTTAGCAAGATGACAAATTTTTTCTTCCCATTTCCCGAGATTGTCACTATAAAGGACACGTGAAATGATAGACAACTTTGAAGCTTGTTCTGTCATCGCTTTAACAATTGTTGGATGACAATGGCCTTGGTTTGCAACTGAAAAACCTGAGATGCAATCTATATATTGTTTGCCATTAGTATCCCAAACTTTGACCCCTTTACCTTTAGAAATGACAAGCTTCAGTGGTGCATAATTATTAGAGCTATAATAATCAGTTAATTCAATGATTGAATTCATCGGTCGCCCTCCTTTATATTTATACAATTTAAAGAATTAATATTAATACATTACAGTTGTTCAATATAAGTGTCAAATGTAAATTTAATAATATAAAGATAAAGTTGTGTATGCATTAATGTGATTCGTAAAATGAAAGTACTAATATTTTTCGTGGATAATCATTAATATGTATGTATACGAGTGCAGTTTAATGTAGTATGAATAAAAAATGCCACAAGCATATGTTTAACATATGACTGTGGCATAGTATTATGCTTGTGGAATTTTACGATGCTTAATTTTATAAATAATGAAGCCGATAATGAAACCAATCAAACTGAGAACAACCCAGCCCATACCAATGTCTGATAATGGTAAATATTTTTGGCTGAAATTAATCAAAGTTTGTGAGAATGATGTGCTTGAAATGAACTCTGGACTAGCTTTTAATCCATCTACTAATGCAGCAATCATTGTAAAGAAAATGGTACATTGATAAATAATTTTTGAATGATGGAATTTGCTGCTAAATAATGTTAGTACAATCAGGGCAATTGCTAATGGATATAAGAACATTAACACTGGGACTGAGTACATAATAATCTTAGTTAAGCCAACATTCGCGAATAAGAATGAGATAAAGCTCACAACTGTTGCAATCGCTAGGTAATTCATTTTAGGGAAAAGGTGTTCAAATGTTTCTGAAAATGCCGTAATTAAACCGATAGCTGTTTTTAAACAAGCAACCATAACGATGAGTGATAACAAGACGATACCGTAGTTACCTAAGTAGTATTGCGTAATTTGCGCTAAGGCAATACCACCATTTTCACTAAGTTTGAAATGACCAATACTTAATGTACCCATGATTGCTAGTAGGGTATAAATGATCCCCATCATAATGATACTGATAGTACCAGACTTAATTGTTTCTTTAGCGATATCAGTTGGATTTTCGATACCTAACTTTTTAATCGTTGCAACAATAATGATACCAAATGCCAATGACGCTAGCGCATCTAAGGTATTGTATCCATCTAAAAAGCCGTTAAATAAGGCGTTTGATTGATATTGTTTACTAATAGGTGCATCAGATATGCCACCTAATGGATGGATAAAAGCAAATAATAAAATAATTGCTAATAATACTAAGAATACCGGATTTAAAAATTTACCGATATATTCTAAAATTCTTGATGGCTTTCTCGCAAAAAACCATGCAATCACAAAGAAGACGAAGCTGAAAATAAATAAATATAAAGTGATTTGCTTTGGTGATAAAAATGGCGAAAATGCAATTTCAAATGATGTCGTTGCCAGTCTAGGTAAAGCGAAAAATGGCCCAATAACTAGATATAAGGCAATCGTGAAAATGTAAGCATATGTTTTATTAACACGTGATGCAATTTCAAATAAACCAGATGTCTTTGAAATGCCAATAGCAATGATACCTAAAAACGGTAAGCCAATTGCTGTAATTAAAAATCCTAAGTTAGCGATAAAAACGTTAGAACCAGCAGCTTGACCCAAGTGTATTGGGAAGATTAAATTGCCGGCACCAAAGAATAAACCAAATAACATAGAACCTATAAACATGTTTTCTTTAAATGTTAGTTTCTTCTTCATATATGTATTTGTTCTCCTTTTTAGAACTTATAAAAATCTACTTAATTAAGATAATATCAAAAATTAAACCTAAAGTGATACATAATTTTGTAATAAATACTAAATTTTTTGAAAATTCCGGAATAAATACTGTTTTTTATGTAGTAAGGGCATAGGTTAAGAACGGTTTAACAGATATAGAATATGTTTATATAGTGGAGGTTAGACAACCCGACGTATTAATACATTGTGAAATAAAGATACCCCCTTCAATATAATCGAAGGGGGAAGTGTATGTTTAGTTCAATATGTTTAGCAAGTCGTTTGTGGTTATGGTTTGTCCCATCAATGGGAATACATAATCTATTGGGAATTGATGTAGCGTTTCGTTTTGAGCGCTCATCATATCTGTAACAAAATACTGATTGTAGTTTAATTGATAGGCATCTCGCGCTGTCGTATCTACACCAATATGCGTTGCGACACCACCAAGAACAATCGTATCAATTCCTCGACGTCGCAATTGTAAGTCTAAATCTGTTCCTACAAATGCACTAAAATGTCGTTTGTCTATGACAAAATCGTCATCTCTTTTGTCTAGTAAATAATGGAAATGGCTGTAGTCATCGCCTTCTTTTGCTGGTAATGAGATCATTGCATTTGGTTGCAATGCATCTTTACCATCATAGAAATTCACGCGAACAAAGGCGATAAAGCCATTGTTTTTTCTAAAAGCTTCAATTAATTTGTTAGCATTTTGAACAACATTTTCAGCTGTATGTGGCGCATAATCCATTTTAAGAATACCTTGTTGCAGGTCGATTAACACTAAAGCGGTTTTATCAAAATTAATCATCTTATATCAGAGTCCTTTTCATTTAATAATATATTCGCTTAAACTTATACCCTGAATACGATGAAATTATTTATTTTGTTGTGAAAAAGCTTTAGCAATATCGATCAGTTTCTTCGGTGCATCTTCGACAGACATTTTGACTTCGACAAAATGCATCACATCGGGATGGCCATTAATTGTATTAAATACCTCTTGTAAATCTTTTGATGATTCAACGTCATGAATTTCAACATTTTTACCACCAAATACAGCTGGTAAAGCTTTATAATCCCACATATGAATTTCATTATAAGGTTCATACATGCCGTGAATAAGTCGTTCTACCGTATAGCCGTCATTATTAATCACAAATAATACCGGTTTAATATGCTGTCTAATCATAGTTGAAATAGCTTGAACAGTTAGTTGCAATGAGCCATCGCCAATTAATAATAAGTTACGACGATCTTTGTCTGCTAATTGTGAACCTAATGTTGCAGGTAATGTATAGCCGATAGAACCCCATAACGGTTGCCCTATAAAAGTATTGTTTTTGTATAATGCTAAATCATAAGCACCAAAGAATGATGTACCTTGATCAGCAATAATGACATCATTTGGTTTTAAGAAATTTTGCATCATTTTAAAATAAGTTTGTTGTGTTAATGGTTCTGTGCCAACAGTATAATCGGGTGATGTTGGACGATGATATGCAGGAAACGATGCGTTATTCGTATATGATATATCGGTCAATTGTTGTAGTAATGATGATAGAGATATTTCATCATTTGTAACATCATCAATTTTGATATTGTGGTGATTTAGCATAACGACATCGTCGATATTGAATTGGTATGAAAATCCTGCTGTTGCTGAATCTGTTAATTTGGCTCCAATATTTAAAATTAAATCGCTGTTGTCCACATAATCTCGTATTTTATCTTCGGCAATTTTCCCATCGTAAATACCCATATAATATGGATTTTCCTCATTAAAAGCACCTTTTCCTAATGAAAGTTGTGCTACTGGTATCTGTGTTTGATTTACAAAATCTTCTAATTCTTGATGGAGGTGAAAACTGTTAATTTCATGTCCAGTAATGATGATAGGCTGCTTCGATTGATGCAATTTAGATGCTAATAACTCTATATATGTTGATGCATCAGTATCTTTGGCTGTCGTCACTTCGAATGGTGTTGGTATCTCAATTTCAGAGATTGCGACATCGATCGGTAAATGTAAATGAACTGGGCGTCTTTCGGCGATTGCTGTATTAATTAAGCGTGGTATTTCAGTTGCTGCATTTTCAGGTGTGATATAACCTTGTGCAACGGTTATATGTGCAAACATTTTTCGGTAGTCGTCAAATGTACCTTCACCAAGTGAGTGATGTACATATTTACCGGCTTGTTCAACAGCACGTGTCGGCGCACCTGTAATCGCAATGACAGGTATACGTTCAGCATACGAACCTGCGATACCGTTGACGGCACTTAATTCGCCAACACCAAATGTAGTAACTAATGCAGCGAGTCCATTAAGACGGGCATAACCGTCCGCTGCGTAACTTGCGTTTAATTCATTTGTATTTCCTACCCAATCTACATTGGGATTACTGATAATATCGTCTAGAAAAGCGAGATTAAAATCACCAGGAACACCAAAAATTTTATCGACGCCTGCTCGATGAATAGCGTCAATTAAGTAAGCTCCAATGCGTTGTTTCATAAAAAAACCACCTTTTCTCTATATTTACACTTAAAATGATAGCCTCGAATATAGTGTAAGGTCAAGGAAGTTGACTTTGTTGTGAAAACGCTAACAATAGTGAGCAATTAATATTTTTTAGGAAATGAGTATGAAGGGGGATTTAATTGATGATTTTAAAATTCAAAATTTAAGGGGAGAGCGAACTATCAATGATGCTGCAAAACACAATCGCAATGAAAAAACAGGCGCGTCACCTTATGAAGGTATACGCACCTGTTTATAGTAAGCATTATTTAGCTTCAAATAATTGATCGCCAAATGAAATGTTGCCATGTTCACCTTGTTTAAAATCAAGGTTTGTAATGTTTCCTTGTGTAACGATAATAGGCGTAATATCACTCTTTGCATGATTGCGGATGTAGTCTAAATCAAAGTTGATTAATAAATCACCTTGTTTAACTTCTTGACCTTCCTCAACATGTAAAGTAAAGCCTTCTCCGTTTAATTTAACAGTGTCTAAACCGATGTGGATTAATAGTTCTAAACCACTATCTGATACAAGACCAATTGCATGTTTTGTTGGGAAAATCATTTGTACTTTACCGTTGAATGGTGCACGAACTTCACCTTGTGAAGGTTTAATAGCGATACCGTCACCCATCATTTTTTCGCTGAACACTTGATCAGGCACTTCTGATAATGGTGTTACTTCACCAGTTAATGGTGCATGCACGATATGGCTCAATTCGCTTGTTGCAGATTTATCTTCTGCAACAACAACGGTTTCGTCTTTATCGTCTTCCATAGTAGTAGGGTTTTCTACTACTTGACCATTCATAATCTGTTGCATTTCATGTTTGATTTGGTCAGATTTTGGACCAAAAATTGCTTGCATATTATTGCCGACTTCTAATACACCAGATGCGCCTAAATCTTTCAAACCAGGAACATCAACTTTAGATTTGTCGTTAACTTCAACACGTAGACGTGTGATACAAGCGTCTAAATGTTTAATGTTTGCTTTGCCACCCATAGCTTCTAATACTGCATATGGTAATTCAGTTGCTGAAGCAGTAGCCGCTTGTGATTGTTTATCTTCACGACCTGGTGTTTTGTATTTTAATTTTACAATTAGGAATCGGAATACGAAGTAGTAAATGACTGCGTATACAAGACCTACAGGAATGACTAACCACCATTGTGTCTTATTAGGTAGTATACCGAGTAAGAAGTAGTCGATGAAACCACCTGAGAATGTATAACCTAGATGAAGATCTAATAAGTACAATGTTAAGAATGATAAACCATCAAGTACTGCGTGAATAAAGAATAATAATGGTGCTACGAATAAGAATGAGAATTCTAAAGGTTCTGTAATACCAGTTAAGAATGATGTTAAAGCAGCAGAACCCATTAAACCGGCTACTACTTTCTTGTTTTCAGGTTTAGCTGTGTGATAAATTGCTAAAGCTGCTGCAGGTAAACCGAACATCATAACAGGGAATTCACCTTGCATGAATTTACCAGCTGTTAAATGTGCACCTTCACGAATTTGTTCGATAAAGATACGTTGGTCACCGTGAATAATTTCACCTGCTGCATTTTTCCATGAACCAAACTCGAACCAGAACGGTGCGTGGAAAATGTGATGTAGACCGAATGGAATTAATAAACGCTTGATGAAACCAAATAAGAATACGGCAACACCAGTATTTGAGTCTAATAATCCTGTACTGAATGCATTTAATCCTGTTTGGATTGTTGGCCAGATTAATGCCATTGGGAATGCTAAAATAAATGATGTTGTAGCCATCATAATAGGTACGAAACGCTTACCAGCGAAGAAACCTAAATAAGATGGTAAGTTAATGTTATAGAACTCGTTATAACACCAAGCTGCCAGGGCCCCGATTATAATACCGCCGAACACACCTGTTTGTAATGTTGGGATACCTAAAATGCTAGCGTAACCACTCGCTGGATCACCAATGTTCTTAGGTGTTACTTGTAAAAAGTCACCCATTGTTTTGTTCATGATTATGTAACCGACGAATGCTGCGATAGCTGCTACACCATCACCGCCAGCTAATCCGATTGCGACACCTAATGCGAAAATCATAGGCAAGTTATCAAAAATGATACCACCAGCACCTGTCATTAATTTAGCGACAGTTTGTACGCCACCATTTTGTATAAACGGCAAGTAGTGTTGTAATGCTTCACCTTGCATAGCTGTACCGATAGCTAATAACAGACCCGCTGCTGGTAAAATCGCAACAGGTAACATTAGTGCCTTACCAATACGTTGCAATTGACCGAAAAGTTTCTTCCTCACTTGTCCAACCTCCAAAGTTGTAGTTATTATTTAAGATTCAATAAAAAAGACACGAGCAAATAGACTGTGTTGGTAACCATCACAGCTTAATTTAACTCATGCCTAATCTTACTTAGTAACACGTTGGTGTATGTAATTAATGTAAAAGAAGCAATTGACTAAGTAGTATATAAAACGGATACGTTAGTTTATCTAGCTTACCATCACATCTTATTGAATCTTATTTGTTTGCGACTCCTATTTTAGCATGGTGAAGTATGCGTTTTCAATACAATTATTAAATTCAATTTCAAATCTCTTAATTGTTCACAGATTATTATTAAAACATAATATAAGATAATCCTGAATAAAATGTATAAAAGTTGTTGTAACAATTCAGCAATAGCAACTGTTTTCGAGCGTTAAATGATAAGAAAAATATGTCGTTTTAAAAAATTAACTTGTGACAGAAATATGTAAGATTATTACAATGAATAGGCTTTAACTGATTAATATTGTAATGTGTTTTCTCTTATAGTAAAATGTAAGCGATTACACAACTCAACTATATTTTCCTAATAATTATATTGTTAAGGAGGGCTACTTTGACAGGCTTTTCAGTGTATTTAGGACAACCTTTAGATGAAGCGTATATTAAGCGAATGATTAAACAAGGTTACCAAATGATTTTTACATCTGTACAAATACCAGAAGAAGATGACGAGACAAAATATCATTATTTCACAAAACTACTCAATTTATTAAAACATGAACAAGTGACTTACCTCATAGATGCTAATCCATCTATATTAACACCATCTTTTTATGAGCATCTTCGACAATATGATGCACAATTTATGATTCGTATCGATCATAGTACATCAATTGAGGCAATCGAAGCGATAATGGCACAGGGTTTAAAGTGCTGTTTGAATGCAAGTATTATTTCCCGGGAATTGTTAACAAGCTTACATCAACAATTGAATGATTTTACATTACTTTCATTTTGTCATAACTATTATCCAAGACCAGATACGGGATTATCTGTTGACTTGGTCAATAAGAAAAATGAACTCATTTATCAATTTAATCCAAAGGCACAAATATATGGTTTTATTGTAGGGAGTGGTTTGCGAGGTCCTTTGCATAAAGGCTTGCCAACAATTGAAGCAACGAGACATAGTCATCCTGTCGTTGCAGCTAAATTATTACAAGAAACTGGTGTATCTGAAGTGTTAGTTGGAGACGCATTGATTGAAATGAGGCAGGCAAAACAACTTATAGATTTTTGCAAGCATAGGCATTTCACGTTATGTATTGAAGAAGTGTTTGATACGACAGTGACTTACCTTTTCGATATGTGTCATAAAGTACGTCCGGATAATCCGGAGAATGTCATTCGTTCGGAAACGTCAAGACAAATATGTCCGCATTCGATTCAACCACAGTTTACGACGCAACGACGCATTGGTTCAGTAACCGTTGATAATTTGAATAACGGACGTTATCAAGGTGAAATGCAAATTGTGAGACAAACGCTTAGTGCACATGACAATGTGAATGTTGTTGCACAAATTATTAAAGAAGACTTACCACTGTTAAGCTGTATCGAGCCGAATGATACATTTGATTTTCAAAAAACTAGGGAGTGTAAGAAGTGATGGAAAATAGTACGACCGAAGCGCGTAATGAAGCGACGATGCATCTTGATGAAATGACTGTGGAAGAGGCATTAATTACGATGAATAAAGAAGATCAGCAAGTCCCGTTAGCAGTTCAAAAGGCAATACCACAATTGACAAAAGTAATTAAAAAAACAATTGCACAGTATAAAAAGGGTGGACGATTGATCTATATCGGTGCAGGTACAAGTGGACGATTGGGTGTCTTAGATGCAGCGGAGTGTGTACCTACATTCAATACTGATCCTCATGAAATTATAGGTATTATTGCTGGTGGACAACATGCTATGACGATGGCTGTAGAAGGTGCGGAAGATCACAAAAAATTAGCGGAAGAAGATTTGAAAAATATAGATTTAACATCAAAAGATGTCGTTATAGGAATTGCCGCGAGTGGCAAAACGCCATATGTTATAGGCGGTTTAACATTTGCTAACACAATCGGTGCTACAACAGTATCTATTTCATGCAATGAACATGCAGTTATAAGTGAAATTGCGCAGTATCCAGTAGAAGTTAAAGTTGGTCCAGAAGTATTAACTGGTTCAACGCGTTTAAAGTCTGGTACAGCACAAAAATTAATTTTAAATATGATTTCAACCATCACAATGGTTGGTGTCGGAAAAGTTTACGATAACCTCATGATTGATGTTAAAGCAACCAATCAAAAACTGATCGACCGTTCAGTGCGTATTATTCAAGAAATATGTGCTATCACATATGATGAAGCAATGGCGTTATATCAGGTATCTGAGCATGATGTGAAAGTTGCGACAGTTATGGGTATGTGTGGCATTTCTAAGGAAGAAGCAACAAGACGGTTATTAAACAATGGTGACATTGTTAAACGAGCAATCAGAGATAGACAACCTTAGGAGGGATTTAAATGACCAAAGAACAACAACTTGCAGAACGAATTATTGCTGCAGTAGGTGGTATGGATAATATAGATAGTGTCATGAACTGTATGACACGTGTGCGTATTAAAGTATTAGATGAGAATAAAGTAGATGACCAAGAACTAAGGCACATTGATGGTGTCATGGGTGTTATACACGATGAACGCATTCAAGTTGTGGTTGGACCTGGTACAGTCAATAAAGTGGCTAATCATATGGCGGAATTAAGTGGTGTTAAACTAGGTGACCGAATACCACACAATCACAATGATAGTGAAAAAATGGACTATAAATCATATGCAGCTGATAAAGCAAAGGCGAATAAAGAAGCACATAAAGCAAAACAAAAGAATGGTAAGTTGAATAAAGTATTGAAATCAATTGCCAATATCTTTATACCGTTGATTCCTGCATTTATTGGAGCTGGATTAATTGGTGGTATTGCAGCAGTACTGAGTAACTTAATGGTGGCAGGCTATATTTCAGGTGCTTGGATTACGCAACTTATAACAGTATTTAATGTCATTAAAGACGGTATGTTAGCATACTTAGCTATTTTCACTGGTATTAATGCGGCTAAAGAATTTGGTGCGACACCAGGACTTGGTGGCGTGATTGGTGGTACAACGTTATTAACGGGTATTGCTGGTAAAAATATTTTAATGAATGTCTTCACTGGAGAACCATTGCAACCTGGACAAGGTGGAATTATTGGCGTTATTTTTGCCGTTTGGATTTTAAGTATTGTCGAAAAGAGATTGCATAAAATTGTGCCAAATGCGATTGATATTATTGTAACGCCGACTATTGCATTGTTGATTGTAGGACTATTAACTATCTTTATCTTTATGCCATTAGCAGGTTTTGTTTCAGACAGTTTAGTTTCAGTAGTTAACGGAATTATTAGTATTGGTGGCGTATTTAGTGGATTTATCATTGGTGCAAGCTTCCTACCGTTAGTTATGTTAGGGCTTCATCATATTTTTACGCCAATTCATATAGAAATGATTAACCAATCTGGTGCTACTTACTTATTGCCAATTGCAGCGATGGCTGGTGCTGGACAAGTAGGTGCCGCATTAGCACTTTGGGTAAGATGTAAACGCAACAAAACATTACGTAATACTTTAAAAGGTGCATTGCCAGTTGGTTTCCTAGGTATCGGAGAACCATTAATCTATGGTGTGACTTTGCCATTAGGTCGACCTTTCTTAACTGCTTGTATTGGCGGTGGTATTGGTGGCGCTGTAATAGGTGGAATTGGACATATTGGTGCCAAAGCAATAGGCCCAAGTGGTGTGTCACTATTACCATTAATCTCAGATAATATGTATTTAGGTTATATTGCAGGATTACTTGCTGCGTATGCTGGTGGATTCGTTTGTACATATTTATTTGGAACGACAAAGGCGATGCGACAGACAGATTTGTTGGGTGATTAATGATGACAAATATTTTATATCGCATTGATAAGCAGTTGAGTGATTTTACGAAGACAGAAAAGATAATCGCTGATTACATTTTAAAGAATCCACATAAAATCATTGATATGACTGTGAATGATTTAGCAGATGTTACGAATGTTAGTACAGCATCAATTGTTAGATTTAGTCGGAAAATGACACATCAAGGTTTTCAAGAGCTAAAGATTGCGATATCTCGATACTTACCCGAAGATATTGCAACCAATCCACATTTAGAATTGATTGAAAATGAATCTGTAGAAACTTTGAAAAATAAAATGATTGCTAGAGCAACCAATACGATGCGATTTGTAGCTACTAATATCATGGATGCGCAAATTGATGCAATTTGTGATGTGTTGAAAAATGCCAGGACAATATTTTTATTTGGATTTGGCGCATCGAGTTTGACTATTGGTGATCTTTTTCAAAAGTTATCTCGTATTGGCTTAAATGTCAGGTTATTACATGAAACGCATTTACTTGTGTCAACATTTGCGACGCATGATGATAGAGATTGCATGATTTTTGTGACGAATCAAGGTAGTCATAGTGAATTGCAGTCAATTGCACAGGTGGCCACACATTACAGTATTCCCATCATAACTATATCTAGTACAGCTAATAATCCAGTGGCCCAAATTGCAGACTATGCATTGATTTATGGCAGAACTGATGAAAATGAAATGCGTATGGCGGCTACAACGTCACTATTTGCACAGTTATTCACAGTAGATATATTGTACTATCGATTTGTAGCATTAAATTATCATGCGATTCTAGATTGTATAACCCAATCGAAAATGGCACTTGATAATTACAGGAAGCATCTTGCGACGATAGATTTTAAACATTAGATATTGTGTGTGTTCTAATATAAAGTTAGTTGCAACGTAAACAATTGAAGTTTTTGATGTGATTCAGTTGCTTGATGAAAAATTGTTGATACAAGTTTGTAAAACTGGCATAGAGGCTATTTTGAAAATGATAAAGGCGTGACAAATTAAAGCAAAGTTCAGATTTGAGCTTTGCTTTTTTCATAGTATAGAAATTAAATGCTGAAGAATAATTTTAATGCTAAATGAACTAATACGAAGGTGCTAAAAGTAATTATTATCAAATTAGTGATATGAATGAAATGTTTAAATCGTTTGCGTTGATTGTATTCGGGACTTTTATAGAGTAGGTAGTAGTACATAAAGAGTATGGCTGCGAACATGCCGAATATTGAAGTGAAGTTACCTACAGTGACTGCCATGAAATGATTTAATGTTAAATAATAAAAGCGGAGATACTTTAATTAAAGACGGTGTTCCAAAAGACTATAAGGTTGCTGATAAAAGTGGTCAAGCAATAACATATGCTTCTAGAAATGATGTTGCTTTTGTTTATCCTAAGGGCCAATCTGAACCTATTGTTTTAGTCATTTTTACGAATAAAGACAATAAAAGTGATAAGCCAAATGATAAGTTGATAAGTGAAACCGCCAAGAGTGTAATGAAGGAATTTTAATATTCTAAATGCATAATAAATACTGATAACATCTTATAGTTTGTATTATATTTTCTATTATCGTTGACATGTATAATTTTGATATCAAAACCTGATTTTCCCTTTATTATTTTCGAGATTTATTTTCTTAATTCTCTTTAACAAACTAGAAATATTGTATATACAAAAAATCATAAATAATAGATGAATAGTTTAATTATAGGTGTTCATCAATCGAAAAAGCAACGTATCTTATTTAAAGTGCGTTGCTTTTTTCTCATTTATAAGGTTAAATAATTCTCATATATCAAGCAAAGTGACATAATTGTTGAATTTATAGTAACTGAAACGTATGATTAGGGTGTATATTAATTATGAGATGGAAATCAATGATTGTTGGCTATGCGAGAGTATCATCGAACGATCAAAATTTAGAAAGACAACTTGAAAATTTAAAGACGTTTTGTGCTGAAAAAATATTTACAGAAAAACAGTCTGGGAAATCTATTGAAAATAGACCAGTACTTCAAGAAGCACTTAACTTTTTGAGGATGGGAGATCGGTTTGTAGTAGAATCCATTGATTGTTTAGGTCGTAATTATGATGAAGTGGTTGGCAATCCATTACTGGATAAGTTTATGAAAGATTTAATTATTCAAATATTAGCAATGGTTTCAGAACAAGAGAGAAATGAAAGTAAACGTCGACAAGCGCAAGGAATTCAAGTTGCGAAGGAAAAAGGCGTATATAAAGGGCGCCCCTTACTTTATTCACCAAATGCTAAAGATCCACAGAAACGTATTATTTATCATCGCGTTGTAGAAATGTTAGAAGAAGGCCAATCAATTAGTAAAATTGCGAAAGAAGTAAATATAACAAGGCAGACGATTTACAGAATTAAAAACGATAATGATTTGATTTAATAAACTTTGTTTCAATGCAACTGAGAGCTTCTCACAGCGTCTCAAAACAGATGATTATAATCTATTATGAGTTTTTAATAATAAGACAAGAAAAGAGAGCGTAAATATGCTCTCTCTTTTTCTCATTAACGAACGTTTATAACGCAATCATGATGAGAGTATTAATACAGTTAATTATTTGAAATACTTTAGTTTATATAATGTTGAATTATAGGTAGTGAAATTGTATTTATTATACATTGTCATATCGTTGTTTAATGATAGTTAATTTAAGGATAATAGAATTAATATTATATATAGATGAACAAAACAAGCAACAGAGCAGAAAAAACACTTTTAGATTATTTTTACTCATTCTCTATTTTATTTATTTTTGCTATAATAAATAAAGAATATTAAATGGAGGTGTTTTTATGAAAAAGAAATTTGTTTCTAGTTGTATTGCTAGTACAATCTTATTCGGCACTTTATTAGGTGTAACTTATAAAGCTGAAGCTGCAACAGTACATGTAGCTGGTGGTGTTTGGAGCCATGGTATTGGAAAACATTACGTATGGTCTTATTATAGTCACAATAAAAGAAATCATGGTTCAACAGCAGTAGGGAAATATTCATCTTTTAGTGGTGTTGCTCGACCTGGTGTTCAATCTAAGGCATCTGCTCCAAAGGCTTGGGGTGGAAACAAAACATTTTATAGTCTTCACTAATTACATATATTAATTAAGGAGAATAGACAGAATTAAGTAAACTTAATTCTGTCTATTCTCTTGAAAGAGGCAATATGAAAAAATTCAAATTATTTTTAGATTTTAGTACTTTATTATTAATTTCAGGGCTATTATTTTTATTTTTCTTCAAAGAAAATGAAGAAATTATACCTGAAAGTTCCAATATTTTAACAATCTCTAATTGGGATAAATCTAACAGTAAATCAAAAGTGTTAGATGTCATTGAATCAGGCGCCAAAAATCAAAATATACAAATAATTAAATCCGTTAAAGATTTTGATAATAAAAAAGAATTTTTTGTTTTCAACTCAAAACGAAATAATTCTGACTTTATACGTAATAAAACATCACTTTTAACTCCATCAGATTTATTAAACAGAGAGATAAAAGGAAAGTATTATATTATTGGTGAACATTTCAATGTAGAAGAGCTTACGAGTGAATTAAAAAAAGCTGGTTTAACATCTGAAGTTGAATACATAAATAGAAACATATTATTTTTTGAATTAGTCATAGATAATGATTTATTAGTGCCTTTCATATTCTTAGGCGTATTATATCTTTTGTACTTCTTATATGACAGAGGATATAATTTGAAATTTTATGCTATTCAAAAGCTACATGGCTTTTCAACTACACGCATTATTTTTCATAATATTCATATAAAAATCATTTATTGGCTAGTACTTACCGCTATTTTCTTTATTGCTAATATATTAATCATTCATATAGCCAATTTAGAATTGGATTTCTTAATGTTTATTCGTAGATTTATCGTGTTGCTTTTTGTTTTTGCTTGTATTACTACATTGCTGTGGCTGATTTCGTATAGTCTTCTTTTGAAGTTAAGTATTCCATTAATCTTAAAAGGGAAAAAAGGATATAAGTTTTCAATATTTATGGGTACCTTCACCAAATGTATCATGGTGCTAATACTATCTTTTTTACTGGCACAAAATTTAAATGCTTATACGAAGTTAAAGAATATATATGACTCTGAAAAAATCTGGCAAAAGTTAGATAATTACTATACATTAGAGATTTCTCCTAATATTAGAAATTCAGAAGAAAAACAAATTTTAGAAACTAATATATACAATTTAATTAAGAAAAGCGAACAACTTGGTGGATTGCTTTTAAAGAATAATAATATAGCCAATCCCGATAAAAACAATTACATTCCTGAAAATGGCAATGTCTTTTTTATCAATAACAATTTTCTGAATTTCTATAAAAATATAAATCATGATTTTAAAATGATTGACAATCATTCGGATAAAATAAACGTGTTTATTCCTCCAAGGTTACAATATCAAAAATCTGAAATTCAAAAAAATCACCAAGGATGGATTGACTTTCAAAAGCAACAAAACAAAAAAGTAGATGTGCAAGTACTGTCAAAAAACGTATCTGTTTTTTCTTTTGATCGCACAACTAATTTGAAATTTGGGTATCTAGATTCTCCAATAGTAATGTTGTTGACACTTGACGATTTAACAGGAGATTTTTATTTAGCTGCTGTTTCTCAAGGTGGATATCTATTTAAAGATTTAGATACACTTAAACAGTTGCTTAAAGATAATCACCTAGAAGAAGAAATTAGCGGTATAACTAATTACAAGGATTCTGTGTTAAATGAATTAAATGAAACGAAAACAAAAATGATAATAACAATAGTTACTATTATTATTAACGTTTTCATTCTTTTGATAGCTACTGTATTTGAAACAATTCAATATTTTAGCTGGAATAAAAAGCAACTATTATTAAGAAAAATTCATGGTTATTCATTATTCAGCAGTAATGTACGTTATTTAACAATTTCTATCTTACTTTCTATTATGTTAGCTTACACTACGCATATTTTATTTGGTTCAAAGATATTACTATTCATAATAATGTCTATTGCTATTATTCAACATTTACTTCAAATTGCTTATATTAAATATCTTGAAAAATACTTTAAAGATTTAATGAGGGAGATTTAAACAATGAAAAGAACTTTAATTATTGTAACAATTGTACTATTAATCATCATACTTAGTCTGTTATTGGTTAGAAATGAGCATTTAGATTGTTTTAACCCACTGTTAAAAGAAAAAGTATCTTATGCCAAAGTTCCAAAAGATACCCAGGACTATAGAAATATAACTGTATACTCTAAAAATGGAGAAAAAAAGAGTTATAAATTGGATTTTTTAGGTTATGATCCTACAAAAGAATATGTGAAAGTAAATCATAAAGGGAAATATGTGCGTTCGATAGAATACATTACAAAAGATATTCCTAGCTTTTTAAAATGAGGTGACCGATAGTGATAAAACTTGAAAATGTTTTTGTAAAAAAAGGTAATAAAAACATTTTAGACGGATGTAACTTTAATTTTGAAAAAGGAAAATCATATGCTTTAGTTGGAGAAAGTGGCGCTGGAAAATCTACTTTACTTAACATAATCGCTGGGTTCGAAGATGTATCACAAGGAAGCATATATATTGAAGATAAGTTACTAAAAAAGAAAGTCGATTTTTATAGATATACGTTAGGGTATTTGTTTCAAAATTTTGCTTTACTTGAAAATCAAACAATCAGTCAAAATTTAGATTTAGCCCTAAAGTTCAAAAAGAATAAAAAAGATAATATGAACTTAAAGAAAGAAGTATTAAAAAAGGTCGGCCTAGATTTAGATATCAAGAGAATTGTTAGTTCTCTAAGCGGTGGTGAACAACAAAGAGTAGCATTGGCAAGATTAATATTAAAAGATCCGAAAATCATTTTAGCTGATGAACCTACTGGGTCACTAGATACGAAAAATGGAAAAATAGTTATTGATTTATTATTGAAGCTACTTGATGAAAATAAAACTATGATTGTCGTAACGCATGATTTAGAGCTTGCGAAACGATTTGATGTCATAGTCAATATTTCTGAGCTTAGAAGTTAAGAAATATTGATAGGTATAGCCATACATAGAGAAAAAACAATATGAAATATGATTAGTCATTACTTTTGAGTTTTTTAATTTAAGGACTGGATTTTCCAGTCCTTTTTTATGATGACAAAAAACAAGCCTCGCAGAGCACACGTTTTTAATGACTTATTTGGTTTTTAATAAGTCTAGTATGTTAAAACTTTTCTGTGTTTAGGTGTTATAATCATATGCAGTGGAAGTTGATTTATTATGTCTTATTCAATTATTCGAGTTGTTAAAGTGAAATCAAAAACAAATACAAGAGGTATTCAAAGACATATTCAAAGAGAAAATAAAAATTATGAAAATATAGATATTGATTTAAGTAAGTCATATTTAAACTATGATTTAGTCAATGATACTAAGTTTGATTTTAATAAAAAAATTGATGAGAAAATCGAAAAAAATTATAAAGGGAAACGCAAAATTAGAACAGATGCCATTAAACATATTGATGGATTAATTACATCAGATAATGTGTTTTTTAATCAATTATCTGAAGAAGAGACAAAATAGTTTTTTAAGCATGCTAAAGCGTTCTTGGAAGAAGAATACGGTAAAGAAAATCTTTTATATGCGACAGTACATATGGATGAGATAACACCACATATGCATTATGGCGTAGTTCCTATTACTAAAGATGGACGTTTAAGTGCGAAAGAAGTTGTAGGTAATAAAAAAGCATTAACCGAATTCCAAGATAGATTCAATACGTATATTAATAAGCAAGGCTATGATTTAAAACGAGGAATTTCTAGACAACTTACAAAAGAAAAACATGATCAAGTTAGCCGTTATAAACAAAAAACAGAATATCATAAACAAATGCATATGCGCTAGAATCAAATAGAGGATTGTTTAAAGCAAGAAAATGATAAATTGATACAAAACTACCAAAAATCATTAGATACGCTTAAAAAGCTTCTGAGTGTCATGTATGAAATTAAAACTAAAAATGTAGGTGGATGGTTTCATAAAGAGAAGCAAGAAACAGGCAATATTGTAATTACTAAAACTGATTTTGAAAAATACACTAAACAAATTAAAGCAGCACAGATGATATTAGATGATTATGAATGTATTAAAAGTGGGAAGTCATTAAAAAAATCAGAGAAACAAAATGAAAGTTTAGTTAATGAATTGACTAGTGTCCATATGGAAAATGAAAAGCTGGTTGAAGAATTTAATGATTTAGCACAACGTTATAATTATTTGTTGTCAGAGAATGAAAAGAAAGATAAAGAACTAAATTATACGCTTAAGTTATTCAATCAAGTTTTTAAAATCATTAAAAGTATGATGAAAGAAGAGCGTTATCATACACTAATAAATCATATTGATAATCATTTAGACAATTCTAAAATACGTGAAGTAATGACGATAGATAACAATGATGAACAGTTCTTTAAGAAGAAATATCAAGCACAAGAACGAGAAATCATTTTTAAAGAAGATAGAGAAGATGGTTATACATTATAAAAATAGATATTTAAATGCATTTGTTTGAGGTTAATTATTTTTTAGGATGAAAAATAGGTAGCCCCCCTCGAACTTTTTAATATATTTTTATAAATCTTTTTAAAAACCTTTTTAGGGGCTTGTTCAGCCCTAGAGCAACAAGGGATTTCAATGCCTAAAGGAGTGTTTTTGCCACATAAAAGGAGTGTTTTTGCCACATAAAAGGAGTGTTTTTGCCACATAAAAGGAGTGTTTT
>OKOF01000094.1_pt1 | contig 32246 bp, 7 predicted proteins | sample 1614051 | NCBI WGS metagenome assembly OKOF01 (sample SAMN04436902, study PRJEB24849) | human gut metagenome | biome: human gut; feature: NICU; material: stool | host: Homo sapiens | place: USA: Saint Louis, MO | collected 2012-03-21
TACTTTATTTATAAAATGCTGATTAAGTACCTGCCACATCATAACGTGATCTATGTTTCCAATTGCTAATTGTTTACCCAAATCTATAACTTTAATGCTAAAAAATTTTAAAAAAGAGGTTAACACATGATTTGAATATTATGTTTGATGTCCTATTAAAACAGTTAAATTTCTAGAAAATATAGTTGGTAAGAACGTACTTTATATAACAAATGGAATACAACTATATTCTCTATTTTCAATGACAGACACCATTTTTAATATTATAAAATGTGTTAACCTTTATATTTATTTATGTGTACTATTTACAATTTTCGTCAAAGGCATCCTTTAAGTCCATTGCAATGTCATTAATATCTCTACCTTCGATAAATTCTCTAGGCATAAAATAAACTAAATCTCGACCTTTGAATAAAGCATACGAAGGACTAGATGGTGCTTGCTGAATGAATTCTCGCATTGTAGCAGTTGCTTCTTTATCTTGCCCAGCAAAAACTGTAACTGTATTTGTAGGTCTATGTTCATTTTGTGTTGCAACAGCTACTGCAGCTGGTCTTGCTAATCCAGCTGCACAGCCGCATGTAGAGTTAATAACTACAAAAGTAGTGTCATCAGCATTTACTTGGTTCATATACTCTAATACTGCTTCGCTCGTTTCTAAACTTGTAAAACCATTTTGAGTTAATTCGCCACGCATTTGTTGCGCAATTTCTTTCATATAAGCATCATATGCATTCATATTTAATTCCTCCAATTAAATTGTTCTGTTCGTCATTTGTTTCCATACTGAACCAAGTGCTTCATCTCCGTTTTCAATACGAGATATGGCCATTTCAATTTGTAATTTAACTTCAAACGCATTGTCATTAATATGGGCTTTAAGTGCGGGAAGCTGCTCTGCATTACCTTCATCAAAGATAAACATAGCAGCACGCCACCTAACGATTTTCTGTGGATCATCTAATAGTAGCACCATTTCTGGTAGTGCCTCTGGATACCCTAAATCGCTTATGCAATCCCCTGCAGTTCTTCTTACAGCAGGACTTTTATCACGAAGCCCCTTATATAAATACGGTAAAATTTCTTTACTTTCAATCATTCCTAATAATACAATCGCTTGACGTCTAACCGGTACTTTTTCATCAGATAAAGCTAAATCAAGCAACGGTATATCTTCAAAAGTCGGCTTTGGAAAATGGTTTAACATTCGTAATCGAGTCTTCCAATTATCAGTCGCATGATATTTATCCAAAGAGACATGGCGATAGAAATGATAATTATTAGTTGCGTGATTTTCTTCTAAAGCATGTTTTACCAATACAGGTAACTGTGATTCTGGATAGGTAGCTAGCACTTCTTCTAGGACACCATCCATTACTTCTTCAATATTTCCATAGCGATTTCCTAAATCTAGCCATTTACGCATAAAAACAATATTGTCATGTTCTGTTTGCGCTTGAGTCATATGATCAACATATGTTTGTGGTAATTGTTCTCTTAATTCTTGGTCAGCAGAAGTTAGCTTAATTTGATACGGTATACCCTTAAAAGTTAATAGTTCAGCTTTAATTTCACCAAAATGATTGTCAATTTGTGGGTCTTTTCCAGATTCCAACACCTGACTTTCACCAGAAAAAGCAGCTTTAATATCAGGTAATATGACTTCCCAATCAGCTTTTGGTGCCTTATCAACAGCTAAGAAGTTCATGACATGAAAAATGGAAGTGATACCATCTATAGATAACAACTGATTTATAAATCTTGGTTGATTTTCTTCTACTTTTTTATAAGTATTAGATAACTTGTCTTCTCTTGTATATGACAAAACAACTTTCATTGTATTTGGACTAGGTGTTGGCTCTATACGTAAAATTTCCATATACTTTATTCCCCCCGAATACTAGTTGATGAAAAATTTATTCGAATACAGCCTCTACTTTTGGCAATACTGTTTCCCAATTTGCGTCATTTTCTTTATCTACTGAAATAAAGTCCATAACATGGAAAATTGATTTAACACCTTCAACCTTTAAGATGTCATTAATAAAAGCTGGCTGTGAATCATCAACTTTAGTATACGTATCTGATGTCATACCTTCTCTGCTTTCACTAAGTGTAATCTTCATTGTGTTGTGGTTCGGTGTTTCTGATATAGATATAATTTGCATTTGACTTCCTCCTATTGAAGTTCATTTCCTAATTGTTTTATTTCTTTCCCTATTGAACACTCATTGATACAAAAATGATGCGCCTTCGTTTTCCCCTCTAATTTACGCAGACGAGTTTTGATTGGACATTGATTGCAATAAGTATTCATTAAATCATCTATTTTCGCGAGTGCATTTTGCTCTGAATAAGTTAAAATACGCGACACTTCCTTTATTACTTCAAAATATTGCAACCTTGTAAATAAGTGTTACTGTTTTAAATTTGACATAAAAATATTATAACATTTTTGACCCTAAGATTTGAATGAAACCTTTTACAATTCTATACGTAAAATGTATTTATATTCAAATGCTATTGCATCGCAAACGATTTTTCAGTAAAATGAGTAAGTTATTTATTGAGCGGTTTCTAAACACCCGTATGATCAAAATTTAGGAGGACATTTTAATATGTATAATGAAATTTTAGGACTAGTTACGTTTATTGCAACGTTCGTGCTTATGGTACTTATGTATCGCTTTTTTGGTAAACAAGGTTTAATTGCATGGGTTGCAATTGGCACGATCATTGCCAACATACAAGTGATTAAAACTGTAGAAATCTTTGGTATTTCAGCAACTTTAGGTAATGTCATGTTTGCTTCTATTTATTTAGCAACAGATATATTAAACGATATTTATGGGCGTAGAGTTGCAAAAAGAGCAGTTTGGTTAGGCTTTTCATCAACATTAATTATGATTATTGTTATGCAATTGTCATTACATTTTATTCCTGCACCAGAAGATATGGCACAAAAAGCATTACACGCAATCTTTGATGTTGTGCCACGCATTGCTTTAGGCTCAATCGTCGCATATATTATTGGTCAACATATTGATGTATTTATCTTTTCACTAATTAAAAAAGTATTTAGTTCTGATAAAACGTTTTTCATCCGTGCATATGGTAGTACATTTTTAAGCTCAATAATTGATACAGCTATATTTGTAGCTATCGCATTTATCGGAAGTTTACCTGGTACAGTTGTATTTGAAATATTTATTACAACGTACGTACTAAAATTAGCTTCAACAGTTTTCAATGTACCATTTGGATATATTGCTAAATCATTTTATCGTAAAGGTAAGATTGATAAATTGGATCAAGGCTATTAAAGCACTTACTACATAATAGAATAAGTTTTAAAGCTGATATTTGAGAAAATTTTATCATGATGATTTTTTGGGAAGTATATTACAGTACTACGTATTAGAAAATCATCTTTGAATCAGTGAATATTTTAAACACGTGTTACTTATTTAAGTGATGCGTGTTTTTTAATGGATTACCCAACATATTTTGTATTACAGTAATAGTAACTTTAACTAAGTATTGAATAGAAAGTAGGTTTATTATGGCGAAAATAAATTTTGATGCTGCGACGAAAGGAAATCCAGGCATAAGTACTTGTGCCATTGTAATCAAAGAAGATGAGCAGCATTATATATATACACATGAGTTAGGCGAAATGGATAACCACACTGCAGAATGGGCTGCTTGTATCTATGCATTGAAGCACGTCCGTGAATTAAACGTTAGCAATGCGTTGTTGTACACGGACTCTAAGTTAATTGCAGATAGTGTTAACGCTGGTTATGTAAAAAATGCCAAATTCAAACCTTATTTTGATCAATTGGAAATATTTGAACAAGATTTTGATTTATTATTTGTTAAATGGATTCCGAGAGAACAAAACAAAGAAGCGAATCAACACGCACAGCAAGCATTGTACAAATTAATTAAAAAGAACAAATAAAAGGAGCACCGACTGATATATTTTCAATCGGTGCTCCTCTTTTTATCGAAGAAACAAATTATTTTTTATTTTTTTTAGATTTCTTTTTCTTCTTTTTAGCTGCTACCTTTTTAGAAGGTTTTTTTGATGCGGACTTTTTCCCTTTGGATTGGTTATCTTTTTGATTTTTCTTTTTAGCCAATAATAAAGGAACGTCTTCATCTTTAGATTCAATACTAGTTGTTGTTTCAACATTTCCATCTTTATCTTTGAGTCGTTTTGCGATTAAGACCGGTGAATGTTCGTTATCTTGCAACACTTTTTCATCTGTGTGTTCATTTGTAACTTCCACATTTTCTTCATCTTCTTTTCTGCGACGTTTCGCAAATAAAAGTGGTAAATGTTTAGTACCTTCTATTGAACCTTTCTTCTTGTCTTTGCTATTATCTCTAATTTCCAATTCTTCCTCTTCATCCTCTTTACGACGACGTTTCGCAATGAAGAACCAGAAGCTAGCAAGTAATCCAGAAATACCAACAACGCCAAGTGCGTTTTTGATAACATTACCAATTCGGTCACCGAAATGACGCATATGAAGTGGATCGATTTCATCATCTTGATCCAATTTCTTTTTATGTCCACTAGTCGTACTGTTATATGGATGATTTACAGTGCCATAACCGATGCTTATATGACTATTAGATTGACCATCTGAATTTGATGAATGTTTGCTATGATCAGATGTTACAATTTGTACTGCTAAAATTCGTGCGATACCATTATTCAATGCAGCCTCAACTTGTTGTGGCGTATGCGCATTATTAATATCTCTGATTGTTTCAAGCACAATTTCGTTAATTCGATTCATTGCTGCTTGTCTTTCTTCAGCAGTTCCTATTGTACTATTTCTAATGCGATCAATTTTATCTGTAGAAATATCTTTAATTTTTGAAATCGCTACTTTTTTACGTTTTTCCAATTCTTTAGCAAATGGATTTGCCACTTTCAGTTGCGCTTTAAATTGATCTAATTGTTGCGTAATTTCATCGATGCTTTGCGCACGTTGAATCGCCTGAATTGATTGTTCTTTTAATTGATTTAATTTAGATATAGCTTCCTGCTTCTCTTTATCAGTTAAATCCTTGCTTGCATTAATTTCATCAATCATATGTTGGATAGCATCAGTAATTGATTTAATAGCATTTGATTTGGCTTGGTCAATTGTAAATTGATCTGGATTAAATTGTTCAATATGCGCTTGTTCTTGGTGTTGAACTTCTTCAACCGTATGAACATCTGCTGCATTGTTAATTTGCTCAATAGCTTGTTGTTTTAGCTTATTAACTTCTGCAATCGCAGCTTCTTTTTGTTCAGGTGTTAATGTTGCGTGATTATTGATATCATTAATCTTTTGTTGTGCCGCATTTTCAATTGATTCAATCGCCTGTTGTTTGACTACTGTCAATTCTTTTTCTACTACTTTCACAGGAACATTAACAATCACTTTTGATCCATCAAGCAATGTTACTTCAACTTTTGCTGTTAAACTATCAGAAATTGTTGCAGTTGACGGTGTATCAATAACTTCTGCTGTAAGCTGATCAATTAAGTTGATATGTGCTAGAATATCTTGTTCTGTAATGATGTCATCACGATGCACAATGAGTTCACCATTAACTAGGATTTGCTCAGGTGTTGCGTCAAAAATTTCATTTACAGCAGGTTGTGCATCAACTTCCCATACATGTGTATTTCTAATATCATCTAATCCTAAATTTAATCCTTGATTTAATTGATCTTTAGTTTGAGCATTTTCAATGTTTTCTAGTGCTCGTTTTTCAGCTTCGTCAATTTCTTTGAGCGCTTTTGCTTTTTGTTCAAGTGTTAAATCAGGGTTTGAATTGATTTGATCACGCTTCGCATTTGCTAATGCTTTAATTGCATTTTTCGCATCTTCTTTAGCTTTCACTAAATCTTTAATGTCTTGTAATGCTTGTGCAAGTTGTGCTTTGGCTTGTTCAATTTCTTCTTTAGTCATCGCATTGTTAATGCCGTTATGACCTTGTTGCAAGATTTGATTTATTCGATCTTTAAGCGCTTGTTTTTCCTTATCTGTTAGATTTGGATTTCGATCAATTTCGTCAATTAATGCTTGAACTTGTTTATCAACATCTTTATTTGCATCAATTTTAGCTTTCGGTATTTCATTGGCATGCACTTGTTCAATCGCATGGTTACCAGCTGTTTGAACTTGAGATACATCCTGATTGCTTGTTGCTTTATTAATGTTGTTAATGATGCTGTTTGCCAATGCTTCTGCTTTATTTTTCGCAATAAGCTTGTCTTGATCCGTCGCATTTGAAGCTTCGATTTCTTTTAGCTTATTAGCTAAAGCTTGATTAATAGATTGAATTGCCTTGTCTTTAGCATCTTGTAGTCGTTGATCACCATTAAGATTTTGGATTGCATCATTGACTGTTTGAATTGCGCCGTTAATATCATTCACATTTGTGTTATCACTATTTAGCAATGTATTTGCTAGACGTTTAGCATCATCGAAGTTTGTTTTAGCATTATCTTCAGCGTTTTGGTAATTGACAGTTTGCTCTGCATTTGGAATTTCATTGTCAACTAAATGTTTCAATGTTTCCATTGCATCATTTAAGTCAATTTGATTATTAACAATATCTGTTACATCTGATACAGTATCGGCATTGTTAATTGCATTATGTGCAAGATGTTGTTGCTGTTGATTTAATCCATTTAACGAATTAACAAACGCATTTGCTTTATCTTTGGCATTTGCAAGGTTTTGGTCTCCATTTAATGCATTTTGAGCATCAATAATATTTTGTTTCAATTGCTCTGCTTCAGCTTTTGCAATTGCATTACCTTGCACTTTATCTAACTCATGTGCTGCATTCGCAATTGCATTATCATAATTTGCTTTCAAATTATCATCTGCATTGATGTAATTTGTGCTGCTGATAACACCAAGGTGCTGTTCGTCAATATATTGTTGTACTGCACCCATTGCATTATCTAATTTAGTTGCTCTATTAATTGCTCGAGATGCTTTATTTAGCGTTTCAGCATTATTAATTTGTTGGATTGCTAATTGTCTTTGAGCATTGTTTAGATGTGTTAATTGATCCAATCTTTGTAATGCTTCAGACTTACGATTATTAAGTTTTTCTTCACCATTTAATGCTTTCTTTGCTGCAGTGACTGCATCATTTAATTTGATAACTTGTTCTGCAGTTAAGTTTTGACCTGTCGATTTATCAAGTGCTTGTTTCGCTTTATCAACCGCTTCATCATACACTTGTTTAACTTGTGTATCTGCATTGACATAGTTCGTGCTACCTTTCGTGCGTCCTTCATTGCCAGTGATTCCTTGTGACAATTGATCCATTACACGATTAAGTGCCTTAGCCTCATCTACAATTTGTTGGATTTGATTTAAATCGTTTGATTGATCGATGCGACCTTTAAATCCATCTTGTTGAGCATTGTTTAATGCATTTAATTGGTCAATGTCATGTTTACCATTTGTTTTAGCAAGTGCTACACGTTCATCACCATTTAATGCTTGTTTTGCATTTAAAATATTTTGAAGTGCTTGATCCACTTGTTGCTTATTCGCATTTTGTTTCAATACATTTTCGGCATCAGCAATAGCTTGTTTATAAGCATTTTGCTTATCTAAATCTGCTTGTGTGTAATCTACAGTTTGCTCAACGTTAGCATGTTCATTAACTGCTTGTTGTAATTGATCCATTGATTGGTTCAATTGCGTTGCTTGATCTACTAATTCAGCGATTGGTTGAAGTTTCGTCGCTTGATCAATATTTTGTTTAGCAGTTGCAATTTGATCAGCATTTAAATGTGTTAATTGGTCAATAGTTTGTTTCGCTTGTGTTTTAGCTTCTGCGACTCTCTCATTACCATTTAGCTCATTTTCTTTTTCTTGAAGCTTCGTTAACGCTTGTTCTACAGCATCTTTATTTGCATTTGAACCATTATTAGGATCTGTAATGCTTTGTGCAGCTTGTAACGCTTGATCCACTGCTTCTTTTTATCGGTTGATGCTTCAGTGTAATTTGGTTGTACTTTATCTACATTCACTTGATCAACTTTATTTTTCAATGTTTCCATCGCGTGGTCAAGTTCAGTAGCCGTTTGAACATGTTGTGCAACCTCAGTTCTTGTAGGCGCTGCATTTATAGCATCAGTTAATGCTTGTTGTTGCGCATGATTTAAGTTTGGTAATGCGTTAACAGTCGTTACTGCTTGTTGTTGATCACGAGCAAGTTTTTGATCACCATGTAGGTTATCTTTTGCAGTTGTTACTGCTTGTGTTAATTGTTCCACTTGTGATTTGTCGAGTGTTGGATTACCTGTTTGGTTAATTAAATCTTTGGCATGTTGTACTGCTGCTTGGTATGCATCCTTTTGTGGCTTATCTTCATTGATAAACTTGCTACCAGATTCTGTTTGTTGTTGATCTTGAATACTATTACGTAATGCTTGCATTGCTTGATCAAGTGCTTTTGCTTCAGCTAATTTTTGTGCTACTTCATCACGAGTTGCTGCGTTGTTTATTTGACTTTCAAGTGCTTGACGTTGCGGATTGTTCAAACCATTTAATTGATTTAAATCAGTAACCGCATGTTGTTTATCGTCTGCAAGTTTTTGATCACCATGTAAGTTATCTTTAGCTTGGTTAACAGCTTGTGTCAATTGTTCAACTTGTGCTTTATCAAGCGTTGGATTGCTAGTTTGATTAATCAAATCTTTGGCATGTTGTACTGCTGCTTGGTATGCATCTTTTTGTGGCTTATCTTCATTGATAAACTTGCTACCCGCTTCTGTTTGCTGTTGATCTTGAATGCTATTACGTAATGCTTCCATTGCTTGGTTAAGTGCTTGTGCCTCAGTTAATTTTTGTGCTACTTCGCCACGAGTTGCTGCATTATTGATTTGATTTTCTAGTGCTTGACGTTGTGGTGTATTCAAGTTAGACAAGTTATTTAACGTTTCTGTTGCACGTTGCTTATCTTGATCTAGTTTTTGATCACCATGTAAATTGTTTTTAGCATCAGTCACTGCCTGTGTCGCTTGATCAATGATTGATTTAGCTAATGTAGGATCAGTTGTTTTGTTAATCAAATCTTTCGCGTGTTGTACAGCTTGCGTATAAGCATCTTTTTGTGCTTGATCTTCATTAATAAATTTACTACTTGCTTCAGTTTGTGGTTGATCTTTAATACTTTCTTTTAATGCTTTCATCGCTTCATTTAATGCTTGCGCTTGTGCAATAATTTCAGCCACTTTATCACGAGTTGTTGCATTATTAATTTGATTTTCTAGTGCTTGTTGTTGTGCTGGTGTTAATTGATCTAAATGATTCAGAGAATTTCCAGCTGTTTGCTTATCTTGCGCTAATCGTTCAACACCGTCTAATGCATTTTTAGATGATGTTACTGCTTGTGTCGCACTTGTTACATTACCTTTATTGATAGTTGGATTATTTAATCCTGCAATGATAGACTCAGCATTTTGAACTGCTTCATCATATGATTGTTTTTTATTCGGTTCTGCATTGACATATGCACTGCTCGCACGTGTTGCATCTTTGTCAGCAATACTTTGTTGTAATGCATCCATAAGTTGATCTAACGCTTGTGCTTCAGCCAAATCATGGTTAACGGCTGTTCTAGTTGTTTCACTATCAATCAACGTATCTTCCATATGTTTTTGAGCATTGTTTAAATGTGTTAATTGACTAACTGTTTGTTTCGCATGATCTTTATCATTTTGTAATTTCACATCACCATGTAATGCTGCTTTCGTTGTATTCACAGTTGTCGCTGCTTGATTAATTGCATTATTATCTAATGTTGCTGTTTGTTCATTGATAATATTATTTGCGGCTTGCACTGCTTGATCGTAGTTTTGTTGTTCTGGTTGATCTTCGTTGATATATTTGCTATTTGCTTTAGTTGCTGCGTTATCTTGAATACTTTCTCTTAAGCCATGCATTGCTTGGTTAAGCGTATTCGCATTTTGTTCAATTTGATGAACTGCAGTTACTAAAGTTGCAGCAGTAACTTGGTCTTTTAATGCTGTTTTTTGAGGATCATTTAAGCTTGTTAAAGCATCAATTGCTTGCGTCGCATTTGTTTTAGCAACTTGTAAATTATGATCTCCATTTAACGCTTGAAGTGTTGTTTGAACTTTAGTAATAGCTTGTTCTACTTCTGTTTGGTTCGCATTTTGACCAGTTTGTTTGTTAATCATGGCTTCTGCTTCATTTACCGCTGTAGTATAAGCAGTTTGTTTATCAGTATCAGCATTGACGAAGTTACCACGTTGTTCAACGACTTGATGATCTGCAATCGCATTAATTAAGTTACCCATTGCTGTATTTAAAGATTCTGCTGTTTGTTTGTGACCATTAACTGCAGCAATATCAGATGATTGCGTAATTTGTGATTGTAACTGTTGCTTTTGCGCATTATTTAAATGATCTAATTGATCAAGTCTATTGTTCGCTTGTTGCTTAGCTGCTACAAGGTTTTCATCACCATCTAATGCAACTTTCGTGTTATTCACTTGTGTCGTTGCACGATTAACTTCATCTGGATTCATTGTAGGTGATGTTGTTTGGTTAATGATATTATTAGTAGCTGTTACTGCTTGGTTATAGTCATTTTGTCTTTGCGCAGTTGCATCATGATAATCTTCAGACGCTAATGTCGCTTGATTATCCGCAACACTATTTCTTAATAATTCCATCGCATGATCTAACGCTTGTGCTTTTTGATTAATTGTAGTGACATCTGTAACAAGTGGCGCTTGTGTAATTTGACTTTCAAATGATTGTTTTTGTGCATCATTTAAGTGTGTTAGATTCGCCAGTTGTTGTTTCGCTTGTTGCTTAGCATTCGCTAAATTATCATTACCATTTAATGCTTGTTTCGCTGCGTTCACTTCATTAGTGATGCTTTCAACTTGTGCTTGTACTTCATTAGTACCACTTTGTTTATTCAATAATGCTTCAGCTTTTGCTACTGCCTGTTTATACGCATTTTGTTTGTCAGGATCTGCATTTAAGTAATTACCGTCCGCTAATGTTTGAGCTTTATCATTAATAGCTTGTGATAATTGATCCATTGCATGATCTAGGCTCGTTGCTGTTTGTTTAACTTGGTTCACTATAGCAATTTCAGGCGATTGATCGATTTGTCCTTTTAATGCTTGTTTTTGAGCATCGTTCAAATGCGTCATTGCATTGACAGCATCTTTAGCATTTTGCTTTTCAGTTGCCAATTTAGCTTCACCGTTTAAGCCATTTTTAGCATCAGTCACTTGAGTTAATGCACGAGTAATATCATCTGGGTTAAGCGTTGGATTTGTCGTTTGATTGATAATACCTTCCGCTTGAGACACTGCATTTGTATATGCTGTTTGCTTATCGGCATCAGCATCGTGATAGTTTTCACTTGCTTTGACGGTATCTTTATTTGCAATACCTTGTTTCAAGTTACCCATTGCTGTATTCACATTTTGTGCATTTTGTTTAGTTTGTTCAACTGTAGCTAACGCTTGTGCTTGATTGATTTGATTACGTAACGCATCACGTTGTGGTTGATTTAAGTCACGCAACGTATCTAGATTTGCTATTGCATCTTGTTTCGCTTGCGCTAATTTTTCATCACCGTTTAATGCATCTTTCGCTTGATTCATTGTAGTAACTGCTTGTGTTACTGCGTCAGGCGTCAATACAGGTGTTGGTGTGCCATTTGCAATTTGTTGCGCTTGGTTAGCTGCATTGTTATATGCTTGTTGTTTGTCTTGATCCGCTTGTGTAAAGTCAACTGATTGTGGTACTTGACTGTTTGCTTGAATTTGTTGTTTCAACGTACCCATTGCATTATTTAATGCATCAGCATTTTGCTTAATAGCATTAACACCTGTAACAAGTTCTGCATGTGACACTTGGTCTTTTAATGCTGTTTTTTGTGTTTGATTTAAGTTTGGTAACTGATCAATGGCAGTATTCGCATTGTCTTTAGCAACTTGTAAGTTATGGTTACCGTTTAAATCACCCTTAGCTTGAGTCACTTGTTGTAACGCTTGAGCCACTTGTTGTGGATCCACGTTTGCATTTGGTGTACCACTAATGATTTGTTCAGCATGTGCTACCGCATTGTTGTATGCATTTTGCTTATCAGTATCAGCATTGACAAAGTTACCATTTGCTTTAGTTTGATCTTTATCTGCAATACCTTGTTTCAATTGTGTCATTGCTTGATTTAAATCTTGTGCTGTTTGCTTAATTGTGTTTACATTTGCAACAGTTTGCGCAGCATCGACTTGTTGTTTTAACGCATCTTTTTGCGCTTGATTTAAATCATTCGCATTTGTAATCACTTGTTTCGCTGCATCTTTTGCACGTTGTACATTGTCACTACCATTCAATGCTTGTTTCGCTTCGTTCACACGTTGCATCGCTTGTTCCACTTCAGTTTGACTTGCATTGCTGCCATTTGCTTTAGATAAAATGTCTTCTGCATGTGCAACCGCATTAGTATAAGCATCTTTCTTAGCTTTATCTGCATCAGTAAAGTTAATGCTATTTAATGTCTCAGTTTTATCTTGTAATGCATTACTTAAGTTAGTCATTGCATTATTCAGATTTTGAGCATTTTGCTTAACATTATTAACTGTTGCAATATCTGGTGCTTGTTCAACTTGTGTTGTTAACGCTTGTTTTTGCGCATCATTTAAATGATCTAATGTACCAAGATTTGTCTTAGCAGCTTGTTTGGCATCAGCTAATTTTTGATTACCGTTAAGTGCTTGATTTGTATCATTCACTTTAGTTAATGCTTGTTGAATTGTATTTGGATCCATTGTTGGATTTGTTGTTTGTTTCAACAATTCTTCTGCTTTAGTTACTGCATTATCATATGCTGTTTGCTTGTCAGTATCAGCATCGTGATAGTTCTCGCTACCTTTAATTTGTGCTTTATTCGCAATACCTTGTTTCAATTGTGTCATCGCATCATTAAGCGTAGTTGCCGCTTGTTGAATAGCATTGACGTTTGGTACAAGTGTTGCTTGCGTGATTTGTTTGTTGTATTCATCACGTTGCGCTTGATTCAAGTTTGGCAATTGATCAATAGCATGTTGAACATTTTGTTTCGCCTTTGCTAAGTTCGTATTACCATTTAAATCATTTTTAGCTTGCGTAACTTTATTTAACGCTGCAGTAATTTCGCTAGGTGTAACGACAACATCAGGCGTACCACTAATTAATGCTTCAGCTTTCGCAACTGCTTGTTTATATGCATTTTGCTTATCAGGATCTGCATTGACAAAGTTACCATCAGCTTTAGTTTGCTCTTTATCTGCAATGCCTTGTTTTAATTGTGTCATCGCATTGTTTAACTCTTGCGCTGTTTGTTTAACATTGTTTACACCAGCTACAGTAGTTGCATTTTGAACTTGTTGTTTTAATGCGTCTTTTTGTGCTTGGTTAAGGTCATTAGAGCTATTAATTAATGCTGTTGCTTCGTCTTTCGCATGTTGAACGTTGGCATTACCATTTAATGCTTGTTTTGCAGCATTAACTTGTTGGATTGCTTGTTCAACTTCAGTTTGTGTTGCATTGCCACCATTAGCTTTTGAAATGATGTTTTCAGCATTTGTAACAGCAGTGTTATATGCTTGTTGTTTTGCTTGATCTGCATCAGTGAAGTTTACTGTTGCTTTCGTAGCATCTTTGTCAGCAATCGCTTGTTTCAAGTTACCCATCGCTGTATTTAAGTTTTGCGCATTTTGTTTAATTTGATTTGCTTCATCAACAGTATGCGCGCCATTAATTTGATCAGTAACTGCTTGTTTTTGCGCATTATTTAAGTTGTCTAATGAACCTAATGATTGTGTCGCTTGTTGTTTCGCTGCCTCTAGGTTTTCATTACCATTTAATGCATTTTTAGTTGTGCTTACTTGTCCAGCAGCTTGATTGATAACAGTCGGATCTAAAGTTGGACTTGTAGTTTGATCAATAATACCTTGTGCAGTTGTGACAGCATTATTGTACGCATCCTTTTTATTCGGACTTGAATCAGTATAATTTTGGTTTTGTTTTGTTGTCGCATTATCTGCAATACTTTGACGTAATTTGTCCATTGCTGCATCAACATTGTTTGCTTTTTGTTCATTACCTTGTGCTTCTGCAACAGTAGTCGATTGTTGTACCAATTGTTTTAATGCCTCTTTTTGTGCATTTGTTAAATGGCTTAAACCGTCAATTGCTGTATTTGCGTGTTGTTTAGCTTTTTCAAGGTTTTGAGAACCATTAAGCGCTGCTTTCGTTGTATTCACTTGATTCATTGCTGCTTCAACTTGATCTTTAGGCACGTTTGTACCTGTAGATTTATTTAAAATCTTTTCAGCATTTCGAATCGCTTCATTGTATGCATTTTTCTTCTCTGGATCTGCATCAGCAAAGTTTTGACTACCAAGTGTAGTGTCTTTATCATTCAAGCTATCTTTCAAGTTACCCATCGCTGTATTTAGTTCCTGAGCTGTTTGAATGGCTTGCGTTACTTCAGCTACAGTGTGCGCTTGATTGATGTTTCCAGTAACAGCACCTTTTTGTGCATTGTTTAAGTTATCTAACGTAGATAATGTTTGGTTTGCATTGTTTTTAGCATCTGTTACTTTTCTATCACCATTCAACGCTTGTTTCGTAGTTGTTACAGTTGAAAGTGCTGCTTCAACTTGTGATTGGTTCGCATTAGTACCATTTGCTTGATTAATAATATTTTCAGCAGCAGTTACCGCATTGTTGTATGCTGTTTGTTTTTCTGGATCTGCATCTGTAAAGTTAACACTTTGTTTCACTTGATCTTTGTCTTGGATTCCGTTGATTAAACGTTCCATTGCTTGATCTAATTGTTCAGCTTTAGTTTTCACTTGATTTACTGTGTTAATATTTGGTGCATTTGTCACTTGCGTATTTAAATCTTGCTTTTGAGCATTATTTAAATGACTTAATTGGTTGATGTTGGCAGTTGTTTCTTGCTTTTTATTTGCTAAGTTTTGTGCACCATTAAGCGCAGTTTTGTTAGTGCTCACTTGATTAGCTGCTTGTGTTACTGCAGATGGATCAAGTGTCGGCTGACTCGTTGCATTAATGATATTTTCAGCACTTGTAACAGCTGTATTGTATGCATTTTGTTTATCTCTATCTGCATCAACATATGGTTGACTCGCTTTTACTTCATCTTTATTCGCAATACTATTTCGAAGTTGATTCATTGCATTATCAAGATTTGTCGCGTTGTCTTTCACACTTTGAACGCCAGTTACTTGTGTCGCGCTATCAATTTGACCAGTAATACTTTGTTTTTGTGCATCAGATAAATGTGTCATTTGACGTAATGCATCTTTAGCCTGTTGCTTCGCAGTTGCTAAGTTTGTATCACCGTTTAAACCTGTTTCAGCATTATTCACACGTTGTGTTGCTGCTGTAACATCTGCTGCATTTGTAATCACATTAGGTGAACCATTTACGATATTCTTCGCAGCATTATATGCATCAGTATAAGCACCTTGCTTATCAGGACTTGCGTTAGTGTAATTACCACCAGCAACAATTGTGTCATGATCAGCAATTGCTTGTTTTAATTGATCCATCGCACTATTAAGTGATGTAGCACTATTTTTCAGATCAGTTACACCTGATACACGTTGCGCAGCATTCACTTGTTGTTTTAATGCTGTTTTTTGTGGTGTATTCAAATGTGTCAAGTTATCGATAGCTTGCGTAGCTTCAGTTTTAGCACGTTGTAAGTTTGCGTCACCGTTCAAAGCATTTTCAGTAGACGTTACACTTTGAATTGCTTGTTCAACAGCTTGCTTATCTTTATTCGCACCATGATCTTTATTTAAGTAAGATTCAGCTTGTGTGATGGCATTATCAAATGCTGTTTTGTTAGTTGGATCTGCGTCGATGTAATTTTCGCTCGCTTTAGTTTGATCTTTATTTGCGATTGCTGATTGTAATCGTTGCATTGCACCATCTAAGTCTTGTGCTTTCGTTTTAACACCATTTACACCGTTGACTGTTGTTGCGCCTTCGATTTGTGATGTTAAATCTTGTTTTTGTGCATTATTTAAGTGTGTTAATGTGCCTAAGTTTGCTTTCGCATCTGATTTTGCTTGTCTTACATTTGCGTCACCGTTTAAAGCATTTTTAGCATTCGTTACTTGATTTAATGCCGCTTCAACTTGTGCTTTCGTCATATTTTGACCGTGTGCTTTATCTAAAATACCTTGAGCATTCGTAACAGCATTTGTGTAAGCATCTTTCTTACCTTGGTCAGCATCTGTAAAGTTCACTTGTTGTTTAACAGTGTTTTGGTCATTAATACCATTTTGAAGTTGACCCATTGCTGTATTTAATTCATTAGCAGTATTTTGTGCCGCAGTTACGCCTGCTACTGTCGTTGCATTGTCAATTTGACTTGTTGCTGCAGTTGATTGCGCGTTATTCAAGTTACTATATGAAGCTAATGCACGTTTCGCAGTTTCTTTAGCTTGAGCAACTTTATTATCACCATTCAAGTCATTTTTAGCTTGATTCAATTGGTTAAGCGCTGCTTGAACTTGTGTTTCATTCGCGTTGCTGCCATTAGCATTAGTAATTGCTTCTGCTTGTGTAACCGCAGTATCATACGCTTGTTGTTTAGGTTGATCCGCATCTGTGTAATTGACACTACGTTTCGTATTATCCTTTTCAGCAAGTGCATGTTTCAAATTACCCATCGCTGTATTTAACGATGTTGCTTTATTTTTAGCCGCTGTGACAGCTGCAAGATTTGGTGCTTGATCCACTTCAGCATTTGCCGCAGTTCGTTGTGCATTGTTCAAGTCTGTTAAACGACCGATGTCTGATTTCGCAGTTTGTTTTGCTGCTGCTAATTTTTCATCACCGTTCAATGCAGACTTCGCACTGTTCACTTGGCTCGCTTTTTGATTAATCGTATCTGGATTCATTTCAGGGTTATTCGTTGCACTAATAATACCTTCAGCATTAGTTACCGCATCATTGTATGCATTTTGTAAATCTGTATTCGCATCATGATAATCTTCGCTCGCTTTAGTCGCATCTTTAGAAGCAATGCTTTGTCTCAATTGATTCATTGCTTCATTTAAAGTACCGGCATTAGCTTGAATACCTTGAACACCTGCAACAGTCGTACCGCGTTCGATTTGCGATGTTAAGTTTGCTTTTTGAGCATCAGTTAAATGTGACATTGTCGCTAATTGTTGTTTAGCTGTATTCTTCGCTTCATTTAATCGCGCGTCACCATTTAATGCTGATTTAGCAGTATTTACACGTTGTAAAGCTTGTTCAACTGCTGCTTTATTGTCATTTGCGCCAGCTGTTTTATTTAATAAAGTTTTAGCTGCTGATACAGCATCATTGTATGCAGCTTGTTTTTCTCTATCTGCATCAGTATATTTCTGAGCTGCTTTAGTAGCTGTTTCATCATTAATACCACTTTGTAAGTTGCTCATTGCAGTATTTAATTCAGATGCCGATGTAGACACTTGATTTACACCTGCAACTGTTGTCGCACCTTCAATTTGTGATTTCAATGCATCTTTTTGTGCGTTGTTGATTGATGTAAGGTTATTCAATGCATTTTTCGCATTTGTCTTAGCATTCGCAACATTTTGATTACCGTTCAATTCATTTTTAGCACGTTGTACATTTTGTAACGCAGTTTCGACACCGTCTTTTGCAGTATTTGGACCTTGTGCTTTATTTAAAATTTGTTCAGCTTGCGTCACTGCATTTGTATATGCATTACGTTTCACTTCATCTGCATCAGTGAAGTTAACACCTTGCTTAATCGTATTTTGATCTTGAATACCATTTTTCAAGTTCGTCATAGCTGTATTTAATGCATCCGCATTATTTTGTGCTTGTGTTACTTCATTAACATGCGTTGCACCCTCGATTTGACGTTTCGCTGCTTCTTTTTGAGCATCAGTTAAGTCACTTAAGCCATTCAAATGTTGCTTCGCATTTGTTTGCGCAGTTCTTAAGTTTTCTTGACCATTTAAAGCTTGTTGTTTAGCTGTCACTTGGTCTTTCGCTTGATTGATTTCTTGCGCATCCATTGTTGGACTTGATGTTTGACCAATGATTGCTTTTGCTGCAGAAACTGCATTGTTGTAGTCAGTTTGTTTGTTTTGACTTGCATCAGTGTAGTTTTGACCTGCTTTAATCGTTGCTTCATTCGCAATGCTATCTCGTAGACCTTTCATTGCAGTGTTTAATGTTTGTGCATTATCACGAACAGTTTGAACATTTGGCAACGTCGTCGCTTGACCCACTTGTTCTTTAAGTTTTGCTTTTTGCGGACCATTTAAAGAAGTTAAACCATCAATTGCTGTGTTGGCATTTTGTTTCGCTACTTCTAAATTATGATTACCGTTTAACTGCGTCTTCGCATTCGTTACTTGTGTTGCTGCATTTGTAACATCTGATGGTGTTAACGTTGGCGTTGGTGTACCACTAATGATGTTTTCTGCAGCTGTCACTTTTTCATCATATGCTTGACGTTTATTCGCATCAGCATTGACATAGTTACCACTGGCTTTTGTCTCAGCTTTATCAGCAATGGCACGTTTTAAAGCTGTCATCGCATTATTTAATTCAGTCGCAGTATGTTCAACACCATTTGCTGCAGATACGCGACCTGCGCTTGTCACTTGTGCTTTTAATGCTTCTTTTTGTTTCGTATTTAAGTCCGAAGCATTTGTAATCGCTGTGTTAGCAGCCTGTTTTGCACGTTCTAAGTTTTGAATACCGTTTAATGCAGTATTTGCTTGCGTAACAGCTTGCATTGCTCTTTCGACATCTGCTTTAGGTGTATTTCCGCCAGCTGTTTTATTTAAAATAGTTGCTGCTGCATTTACTGCTTGAGAATAAGCAGTTCGTTTAGCATCATCAGCATCTTGATAATTTTGACTTTGTAACGTCGTGTCTTTATCACGAATTGATGTTTCTAATTGACCCATAGCACCATCTAATTGTTGCGCTTTGGCTTTAACTGTATTAACACCTTCAACATTTGTTGCTTGTGTAATTTCATTATCTAACGCTGTACGTTGTGCATTATTAATGTGTGTTAATGTACCTAACGTTTGTTTCGCAGCGGCTTTCGCTTCATTTAATTTCGCATCACCGTTCAACGCCGTCTTCGTACTGTTCACATTTTGTAATGCTTGTTCAACTGCTGCTTTGTCTACATTTTGACCACTAGCTTTTGTTAAAATTGCTTTCGCTGCATTTACAGCTTGATCATAAGCTGATTTTTTACTTGGCTCTGCATCTAGGTATTTCTGAGTTTGTTTTGTTTGTGTTTCATCATTGATACCGTTTTGTAAACTACGCATTGCGTTATTTAATTCTGTTGCTTTTGCAGTTTCTTGATTTACACCAGCTACTGTTGTTGCACCATCAATGCTATGTGTTAACGCATCTTTTTGTGCATTGTTAATTGATGTTAAGTTATTCAAGTTATTTTTCGCTGTTGTCTTAGCTTGAGCTAAGTTTTGCGCACCATTTAATGCATGTTCTTTAGTTGTCACTTGTGATGTTGCTTGCGTAATAGTATTTGGTTCCATCGTTGGATTCGATGTTTGATTAATGATTGCTTTTGCGGCAGTAACTGCGCTGTCGTACTCGTTACGATTATTTGGACTTGCGTCAGTGTAGTTTTGACCTGCTTTAATTGTTGCTTCATTCGCAATACTATCTCTTAAGCCTTTCATCGCTGTATTCAACGTTTGAGAACTATTTTTAACAGTTTGAACGCCATCTAATGTAGTTGCACTTTGAACTTGTTCTTTTAATTTTGCTTTTTGTGCATTATTCAATTGTGCTAAGCCGTCAATTGTATTGTTAGCATGCGCTTTCGCTACACGTAAGTTGTTATCACCATTTAATGCTGTTTTAGCCGCATTTACTTGTGAAGTCACACTATTTACGTCATTGACTGTTAATGTCGCATTCGGTGTACCATTAATGATATTTTCGGCGTTAGTCACTTTTGAATCATACGCTTGACGTTTTTCTTGATCAGCATTGACATAATTACCGCATGCTTTTGTTCTTTCTTTATCAGCAATAGCTGCTTTAAGTGCTGTCATCGCGCCGTTCAATTCAGTTGCAGTATGTTGAACGTTATTCGCATCAGATACACGTTGTGCATTGTTAACTTGTGTTTTTAATGCATCTTTTTGTTTTTGGTTTAAGTCATGTGCGTTGTTAATTGTGTTCGTCGCATTTGTTTTAGCTTGAGCTAAGTTTTGTGCACCATTTAACGCTGCTTTTGTTGTATTGACTTGATTTGCCATGCCATTAATCGCATTAGCATCCATATTTGGCGTGTTCGTTGCATTAATAACACCATTTGCATTATTTACAGCAGTATTGTAATTATTTTTGTTGCTATCAGATGCATCAAGATAATTTTGACTTGTTTTCGTCGTATTATCATTTTGGATACTTGTACGTAATGCACCCATGGCAGTATTTAATGTATTACCTTTATCTTTAACACCATTTACACCAGCTACATTTTGCGCTTGTTCAACTTGATGCTTCAAGTTGTCTTTTTGTAATTGTGTTAAGTGTGGTAAACCATTAATCGTATTAGTTGCTGAAGTTTTCGCATTTCTTAAGTTGTCAGCACCATTTAAAGCCGCTTTCGCTCTTGTAACTGCATTTAATGCATTATCAACGTCTGCTTTAGATGTGTTACCACCAGTTTGTTTATTTAAAATGCCTTCAGCTGCTGTGACAGCTTGAGTATATGCATTTCGTTTTGATTCATCCGCATCAAGATAATTTTGATTTCTTAATGTAGCATCTTTATCATTGATTGAACCTTGCAAGCTATTCATTGCGCCGTCTAATGTATTGGCATTTGTTTTCACAGTATTAACGCCATCAACAGTCGTCGCTTGATTGATTTGGCCTTCTAAGTCAGTACGTTGTGCATTCGTAATATGGTTTAAAGTGCCTAAGTTTTGTTTAGCTGCCGCTTTCGCTTCTGCCAGTTTAGCATCCCCATTCAATGCATCTTTCGTACTTGTTACTTGTTGTAATGCACGGTCAACTGCTGCTTTATCTGAATTTGAACCAGTTTGTTTATTTAAAATTGCTTTCGCTGCAGCTACAGCTTGATCATAAGCAGTTTTCTTACTTTGTTCAGCGTCACGATATTTTTGAGTTTGTTTTGTTGTATTTTCATCATCAATACCATGTTGTAATTGACCCATAGCTGTATTAAGTTCATTTGCAGTTTGTTGGATACTTGTTACATTTGCAACACGTTGCGCACTTGTAACTTGTGCTTTTAACGCATCTTTTTGCGCTTTATTTAAGTTAGTAGCACCATCAATCGCATTTGTTGCTGTTTGTTTCGCTTGCGTTAAATTATGTGTACCATCTAATGCATTTTTCGTTGATGTCACTTGTGTAGCGATTTGGTTAATTGCATTAGCATCCATATTTGGATTGCTTGTTGCATTAATGACACCATTAGCACTATCAACAGCATTGTTATAGTTTGTTTTGTTACTTTCTGTAGCATCAAGATAGTTTTGGCCATTTTTCGTAGCTGCGTTATCTTGAATGCTATTTCTTAACGTACCCATAGCACCATTTAATGTGTTGGCACTTGATTTAACAGTATCTACACCTGCAACATTTTGTGCTTGTTGCACTTGTTGTTTCAATTTATCTTTTTGAGCAGTTGTTAAATGTTGAAGTCCGTTTATAGTAGTGTTTGCATTTGATTTAGCTTGCTCTAAATTATGGTTACCATTTAGGGCACCTTTCGCATTTGTCACTTGTGACAACGCGTTTTCAACGGCAGCTTTGTCTAAATTTGATCCACTATTTTTATTTAAAATATTTTCTGCGTTCGTAACGGCTTGAGTATAAGCAGTTTTCTTATCTGAATCAGCGTCATGATAGTTTTCACTTGCTAGTGTATTTGTTTTATCATTAATACCATTTTGCAAGTTAGCCATCGCTGTATTCAATTGCGTACCTGTATTAGAAACCGCTTCAACACCAGATACAGTTGTTGCTTGATCAATTTTAGTTGTTAAGTCACCTTTTTGTGCATTATTAATTGACGTTAAGTTATTTAATGCATTTTTAGCTGCATTCTTCGCATTTGTAACGTTTTGATCACCATTCAATGCATTTTTAGCACTTGAAACATTTTGAATAGCCGCTTCAACATCTTGTTTAGACGTATTTGCACCTTGCGTTTTATTCAGAATTGTTTCTGCTCTGCTTACCGCATTTGTATACGCATCACGTTTGGCTTTATCTGCATCAGTGAAGTTAACACCTTGTTTAACTGTGTTTTGATCATGGATAGCTTGTTCCAAGTTGCCCATTTGCGTGTTTAACTCAGTTGCTGCATTTTTAGCAGCTGTTACCTCACTCACATGACCTGCACGATCAATTTGTGATGAGATTGCAGATTTTTGGTTATTTGTTAAGTGTGATAACGTATTTAAGTTTTGCTTAGCAGTGTTTTGTGCATTTCTTAAGTTTTCAGCACCGTTTAAACCATTTTTAGCATTATTCACTTGTGTTGTAGCTTGGGTAATCGCACTAGTATCCATAGTCGGATTGTTAGTTTGATTAATGATACCTTTCGCATTTGACACCGCGCTATTGTATGTTGATTGGTTATTCGGACTTGCGTCTGTATAGTTTTGACTTGCTTTGACTGTTGTTTCATTAGCAATACTATCTCTTAAGCCTTTCATTGCATTGTTCAATGCTTGTCCATTTGTTTGAACAGTTTGTACATCTTCTAATCTATTGGCTTGTCCCACTTGTTCTTTTAATTTAGCTTTTTGAGGTGTATTTAATTGTGTTAATCCATCAATAGCAGTATTGGCGTTTTGTTTTGCTTCACGTAATCTTTCGTCACCATTTAATTCTTGTTTCGCGCTGTTTACTTGATTAGCTGCAGCTGTTACTTCTGAAGGTGTCGTAACAACCGTTGGCGTACCGCTAATAATATGTTCAGCATTGGTAACTTTAGTTGTGTAAGCATTTTGTTTATTGCTATCGGCGTTAACATATTTACTGCTTGCTAACGTAGTCGTCTTATCTGCGATGGCATGTTTTAATTGACCCATTGCCGTGTTCAGTTCAGTCGTATTACGTTGTACATCTTGTGCATTAGATACGCGTTGAGCACCATTAGCTTGTGCTTTTAATGTATCTTTTTGATGTTGATTTAAATCAGATGCGCCATTGATTGCTGTAATCGCTGCTTGTTTCGCATTATTTAAGTTTTGCGTACCGTTTAATGCATGTTTCGCACTATTAACATTATTAAGTGCTTGCTCAACCGCTGTTTTCGCTGTATTCGGTCCAGTTTGTTTATTTAAAATGGTTTCGGCAGCTGATACAGCTTGATTGTAAGCATTACGTTTTTGCTCATCAGCATCCAAGAAGTTTTGACTCGCTAATGTTCCTGACTTATCGTTGATAGCCGTTTGTAAGTTACCCATTGCGCCATCTAAACTATTTGCACTTTGTTTAACAGATTCAACACCTGCTAAGTTTGTAGCTTGTGAAATTTGATTTGTTAAATCATTACGTTGTGCTGTAGTGATATGCGTTAAAGTACCTAAATGTTGTTTCGCTGCGTTTTGAGCTGCAATTAATTTTGCATCACCATTCAATGCATCTTTCGCATTATTAACACGTTGTAATGCTGCTTCAACTGCATTTTGCGCAGTGTTTGGACCATGTTGTTTATTTAAAATCGCTTTAGCTGCAGTAATAGCATTATCATACTCTTGTTGTTTATTTGTGTCAGCATCACGATATTTCTCAGATGATTTCACTTGAGATTCGTTGTTAATACCATTTTGTAAGTTAGCCATAGCTTGATCTAGATGTTGTGCATTTTGTTTTACAGTATCAACACCACTCACTCTTGTCGCACTAGTAATTTGACTAATCAAATTGTTCTTTTGTGCATCTGTAATACTCGTTAATGTGTTTAAGTACGTTTTCGCATTTTGTTTTGCCGTAGCTAAGTTTTCATCACCGTTAAGTGCCGTTTTAGAACTATTCACTTGCTCTGCTTTTTGTGTAATCGTACTTGGATTCATTTCCGGATTACTATTCGCATTAATTATCGTTTCAGCAGCAGCTACTGCATTGTTATATGCTGTTTGCTTATCATGATTAGCGTCTACGTAATCTTCACTAGCTTTAGTCGCATCTTTGTTGGCAATACTTTGTCTCAACGTATTCATCGCTTGATCTAATGTATTCGCATTTGATTGAACCGTATGAACACCAGCGACAGTCGTACCACTGTTAATTTGATTTGTTAAATTCGTTTTTTGTGCAGGTGTTAAATGCGTCATATTATTTAACTGTTGTTTCGCTGCTTGTTTCGCTTGATCTAATAAACGCGTACCATCTAAGTTATTTTTAGCAGAATTCACTTGATTCATCGCTTCTGTAACTTGATCTTTCGTTTTATTTTGACCATTTGATTTGTTTAAAATATCTTTCGCAGCTTGTACCGCATTTGTGTATGCTGTTTTCTTACTTGGTGTCGCATCTTGATAATTTTGACTATTTAATGTCGTTTGTTCATCATTGATTGCACCTTGCAAGTTACCCATCGCTGTATTTAAATCTGTACCTTGTTGTTTAACAGTATTTACACCAGCAATATTTGATGCAGCATTAATTTTAGATTTAACATCTGCTTTTTGAGCATTATTTAAATGTGGTAATGCATCAATTGCACTTGCAGCATCTGTTTTAGATTGTGCTAATTTTTCATCACCATTTAATGCATTTTTATTAGTAGTAACAGCTGAAGTTGCACTGTTAACATCATTAACAGACATCGTTGGATTAGCTGTTTGATTAATGATTGTTTCAGCACTTGAAACTGCACTGTTATATGCATTTTGTTTAGCTGAATCTGCATCTGCGTAATCTTCTGTACGTTTCACTTGCTCTTTATCTGCAACAGCTTGTCTTAAGTTACCCATTGCACTATTTAAGTTAGTTGCATTTTGCTTAATCGTATTAACTGTCTCGATTTGATGCGCACCATTAATTTGCGATTGTAAGTTTTGACGTTGTGCATTATTCAAGTTATTTAATTGACCTAATGCAGTGTTCGCTTCTTGTTTCGCAGTATTTAACTTAGCTTCACCATTCAATGCATGTTCTTTACTTGTGACATTTGATAAGGCATTGTTAACATCACTTGGTGTTATAACTGGATGTTGTGCATTACCGTTAATAATGTCATTCGCATGGTTGTATGCATTGTTGTAATCATTTTTCTTATTAGTATCTGCGTTGACATAATTATCACTTTGTACGACTTGGTTATGATTAGCAACACCACGTTTTAAACCTGTCATAGCAGTATTTAAGCTTTGAGTCGTTTGTTTAATATCATTTACTGCTTGTACATTTTGTGCATTATTTACTTGTTGTGTTAATGCATTCTTTTGTGTTTGGTTTAAATCACTTGCATGCGTAATCGCATTTGTTGCTTCTGTTTTCGCACGTTGTAAGTTTTGTTGACCATCTAAAGCGCCTTTTGTAGATTTCACTGTTTCTGCTTTTTGGTTCACTGTATTAACATCCATTGTTGGATTATTCGTTTCTCCAATGACACCTTTAGCTGCATTGACTGCATTGTCATACGCTTGTTTATTAGCTGGTGTTGCGTCAGTGTAATTTTGTCCTGACTTGATTGTATTATTATCCGCAACACTTTCTTTTAATTTCGTCATCGCATTATTTAAAGCTGTAATGTTAGACTTGATTGTTTCAAGTGCAGCATGATTTTGAGCAGCATTAATTTGTTGCGTGAAATTATTTTGTTGTGCTTGGTTTAAGTTAGATGCACCATGTAATGTTGTTAACGCTGGCTGTCTATCTAATGTTAAACCTTGACGTGCTGTATTTAATTGATCCTTAGCTTGGTTTGCCTCTGCCACTTTATCATTGATATTTTGGACCGTTGGGTTGCCATTCAACACTTGATTAATTTCAGTTAACTTTTGACGCGCTGCTTGTAATTTTTGGTTGTACGCATTTAACGAAGCGGTCGTCATACCTGTTGTATCCGTTGGTTGATTAATGCTTTGTTCTAATTGCGTTTTCGCAGTTTGAAGCGGCGCTTTATCTGGTGTTAACGCTTGACGCGCATGATCCAAATCAGATTTAGCTTGGTTTGCTACAGACGTATTTGTATTAATTTGATCTACTGTAGGTGAACCTGCTAATACTTGATTGATTTGTTGAATCTTATTACGTGCAGCCGTTAACTTCGCATTATAAGCATTTACAGAGTCTTGCGTCATACCAGTTGTACTTGTTTGCGTATCAATACTATGTTGTAGTTGATTTTTCGCATTTTCTAAAGGCGCTTTATCGACTGTTAAGCCATTACGTGCTTGATCAAGTGCTGATTTAGTAGCATTCGCTGCTGTCACGTTTTGTCGAATTGTTGCAACATCTGGATGCGATGCTAGTACGCGATCAATTTCTTGAATTTTAGTTCTAGCTGCTGAAAGTTTGTCATTAAATGAAGCAACAGATGCGCTTGTCATACCAGTCGTACTCGTTGGCTGATCAATATCATTTTGCAACTGAGTTTTTGCAGTTTGTAATGGTGCCAAGTCTGGTGTTAATCCGGCAATAGCTTGTTTTAAGCCATTATATTTTTCTTCTACTTTAGTTTTTTTGCGGCAATTTGTTGGTCTGTTGCGTCACCATTGTTAATAACATTTTGTGCATTTGTTGATTCTGTTTGACCCGCACGTTTAGCATTTTCATATGCTTGGATTGATGATTGTGTCATACCATCAGTAGTTACTGATTTATTGATTTCTTCATCAAGTTTCGTTTTAGCAGTTCTTAAAGCACTATTATCAGCTAAAGGTACTAATTGATTAATAGCTAGCGTTAATCGGTCATTTACACGATTTACATTCGTTAATGCTGTTTGTACCTCTTGCACTGATCTAATTGGCTTCTGAATAATAGCGTTGGCACTATTTTTAGCACTTGTTAAGTCACTTTGAAGTGCACGAATCGAATTATTGTATGCAGTGATACTTGCTGGTTTCTTACCTGTCGTTGTACCTGTACGATTCAATTGATGTACTGCTTGCTCTAATTCATGTGTATCTGCTGTTAAATTTTGTTTCGCTTGGTTTAATGCTGTTAATGCGTTATCGACACGATGTTTTTCATCTGAAATTTGTTGTGCTGTTGCGTCACCATTATCAATGACACGTTGAGCTGCTGTAATTTCAGATTCTGCTTCACGTTTCTTCGCATTATAGTTATCAATACTTTGTTGCGTCATACCAGTAGTTGATGGTACTTGGTTCACAGAACTTTGTAAGTTATTTTTAGATGTTACTAATTGGCTATTATCTTCTTTATTTTGAAGTAATGCTTTAGCTTCATTTATCTTAGTTTGTGCAGCTTGAACTTTAGATAATGCTGCGTTCACTTGTTGTGGTGTTGCACGATCATTATTAATCACTTGTTGCGCTTCTGTTTTCGCAGTATTGATTTGTTGTTGCGCATTATGAATTGCATTATTGTACTGCGTAATTGTACCTGGCTTTTTACCATCTGTACTCACTGGATCATCTAAATGATTTTTAGCTGTGATTAACTCACGTTTATCCGCTTTTGTGAAAATGGACTCTTGTACTTCTTCAGTACTGCCATCATTGTAAGTGACTGTAACAGGAATCGTCGTTGTGCTACCACCAGCTAAATTAGTAGGCATTGCTGTGCCATTTTTAATCGTTGCATTGCGTTTTTCTGCTACATGAACTGCATTGTTAATTTCAGCTGCTGTTACATTTGAACCATAATCTTTCACAATTTCAGTTGTGTTGACAGTATGTGCTGCCGGTGCAGTTAATGTACTTGGATTACTGCTTGCTGAGTGACCAGTACCTGCTTTCGGTGTAATGGTGATTGCTGAATTTGGCTTAATAGTATTGGCATTGAACGTCACTTTACCAGTATGTGCATCTAGCGTTACATAGTCAGGTTTATTGGCGATTGTCCATTGATTATTTTGACCACGAACAACATTAAGTGTCTTACTATGTTCCGCACCATTACCAACCTTTTCAGTGTAGGCAATATCCATTACTTGTGTTGGATTAATTAAATGACCTGATGGGTTATTAGGCGTGATATCAATGTGACCATTTTGCCAAATTTTCGTAGTCGCTTGGTTCGGTTGTGGTGCGACAACTGTGAAATCATCACTACGTTGCTCGTCACTGATTGTTTCGCCACTACCTTGTGTTGCAACAACTTGAATTGTATCAGCAGGATTGAAAGTACCTGCTGCCACAGTAATACCATTATTAGTTCCAACAATACCTGTTACATTAGCTGTTGATGCTTCTTTCACCCATGGGCTCGTATTATTACGACGTGTAAATGTCGTTACAACATTTCCATTACGTTTAATAACTAATTTGTCAGCGTAAGTTGTTACGTTACCGGCATGTGTATTGACTGTTTGGTTCGCACCAGGTGCAATCGTAATCGCTCCTGCCGCTGTTTCAGTCACAGTTGGTTTCGCTGGTTGGACATCTTTTACTACAAACTTCGCTGGTAGAGATGTTGCAAATGTATGCCCGTTATAGATGATGTCATATTTTGCATTAACGACTTTAGCCACATTCGGTTTATTCATAGCTGCCCAGTTTGCGTCATTTGTACCTGTTGCTGCATTATTCCATTTATACGTAAATCCATCTGTCGGTAAACCTGTAGCATTTTGCATTTGTGCATAACCAGAGGCTTGTGTACCACTTGCTAAAGTGCCACCAACTGTTGTCGTATAACTATTTTGAGGGAATTCAAATTGATATACGTTCACAGTTACAGGAACTTGTTTAGCAGCTGAAATGCCTGGATATGTTACATCGACATTTAAGTTTTGAACGCCTGCTTGTTGGTTATTTGGTTGTTGTCTATTTGCCCATACTGCAGTGATACCATTTGTGTTTGTATTTGGATCAAATGTAATGTAGTTTATCGCATCCGTTCCATTAGTCAAATTTTGACCTTTCACATCACGTGATGGCGCCTTAGCATTAGCAACTGGATAAACTTTGACAGGTACTTCTACATTACGTGTACCTTGACCATTTGGTAATGTTACAACCACAGTTTTATGAGTGTTACCAACAGTATGCTTCCATGTATCTGGACTATCATGCCATGCAACCGTTGCCCCATGTGGAGGATTTTGAATAAATCGTTCTACATGACCGAAATCAAAACCGTCGCCACCTTTAATAAATACAGCGCCTTCAGTAGTCGCTTGTAATTGAGGTGTCACATGTACAGAAGCACTGTCATTTGAATCAACAGATTCATTTCTTGTTACATCTATAGCTCGTCCATGTTCGTCTTGTGTCGTATAAGTTACATTATTCATTGAAATCGAAGATCTTGCTTTAATTTCACCATTTGGTAACGCATCACTTACAGTAACTACTGCAGTATTTCCACTACCATAAGTCGTGTTAGTAATTGTTAATGGTGTATTATCTGCTTTAAATAATTTAATAGAAGAACTACTTAAAACATTATTAATCTTGATTTGTTGGTTAGTTAAGCCTGCTTTGTATGTCACAGAGTTTCCGTCAATTCTCGGTGGATCAGGCTTAACTTTAGATAAAATCTTGATAATTTGTGTTTGGTGATTATCATAAGTAACTCGGATATCCCTTGTTGAAATACCTACTACATCTTTACTTGGTCCATATGAATTTGTAAATTGGAAATTCATATGTTGCGCATTTGTCGACCAAGAATTATTTACTGGCTTAACATATTGTTTCGCATCATACATATCTGAAACACCTGGGTATAAGACACCTCTGGCTGTTTCAAAGACTTGCTTTGGTACAGTTCTTACCACTTTATATGTTGCTGTTTTCGTAATTGGGGTTGTTTCACCATCAATTAAGATATGTGCAGTTACATTGATATCTTGACCTATAGTTGTGTTATTTTTGTTTGGCGCTTGACCACTTACCCATGTAATCGTCGCATCTGGAATGGCACTACCATTCGATAATTTAAAGTAATCTGATGCACTTGCTCCATTACCTGTTGGGAAGTCTTGCCCTTGTACAGTGTAATGCGAATGTGCAACGATTTCTGGAATAACATGCTTTACAGGTACTGTCACTGTTGATGTTGTTCCATCTTGATAAGTAACAGTTACAGTGACATTGGCATTATTTCCATTACGACTGACATTACTCACTGTTTTACTAGTGATTTCATTTGTGCTTGCTCTTGCATAACTTCTATTTGGTACCGTTTCAGTAAATGTTAATGAATTAATAATTGCTGTTTGATCAGCTTGCGATACTGTTGCATTATTCGAAATATTGGCAATTCTTACTGGATTAGCAGCCGTTGATGATGTTCCAACTCGATATTTATCACGTAAAGGTTTAATTGTGACATTGAATGACGTTGTTGCAGTATTACCGCTTGTATCATTTGCCACCAAATTAATTGTTTTATTTGTAGCAGATGTCACATTTGGTGCTGTTGCTGAAACATGTTGATGATTATTATCAACAGTACCTGTCAATTGTGATGTCGCTGGTACTGTTACAGATTGCACACCAAAGTTATCATTCGCTGTAATCGTATTGGTAAATGTTTCACCTGAGAATACTTGATGATTAGCGTAATTACCTACTGAGATTGTTGGATTTACTAAATCACTAGGCACAAAATAAATGTTGATAGCTTCATTCGTATTGCCCGTATTCTGATTTAAATGTTCAACATATTGTTTTGGTCCATATGGCGATAAGTATAACTGCGCTTTATAAACTGCATCAGCTGCATTATGCGTAGAATTATTTTTTACTACATGATCTATTGTAAATGCACCCGCACCATTAGCTGCTGATTCATTAACACTAACGACAGTCGAGTTACTGTGGTTCGCACGGACATTTGAATTTGTAACAGGTTGCCCACCAAATCCATTTGAAGGATTAATAATATCCATTATTTGAATGACTTGACCATTCAACGTAAATTGTCGTTGACCATCAGATGTTGGATTTGATTGTGAATAACCAGTTGTTTTATAGTTTGGTCTACCACCAGCTTCTGCTTGTGCTTTTTCATTACCAGCAATGTTATTACGTAATCCAGGCACCGTTGTTGTCGCTTTTAACAAAGTTAAAATATCATTCGTCGTAATTTGCGTACCTAATGTTGCATCATAGCGATAAATTAATGATTTATGATCATCAGACCATGATAAACCACCATCAGTCGGTCTATTTGCAATTTTTGCGTTTGTCCATGTCACTGTATAATCTTGAGGGAAGTTAACCCAACGTAAGAAGTTCATATTATTAAGATTTGATGTGAACGATTTCGTTAATCGACCTTTATTTATATTGACAGTAATGGTACTCACATTAGAACCATTCGGTGTATTTGTTACTGAAATATCTCCTTCTGCAAATGAAATCGCATCTCTATTGGCATTGATAAATGCTTGTTTCACTTTTGAAATTTCATCAGTAGTTATATCATATGTTGACATACGATATACACGTTGATCACCTTCTGGTTGTTTCACATCAATGATTTTCAAAGTGATATAGAAATCTTCAGTGTCTTTATGATACGCATTTGTAGCAACTATATGATATAGCTGTGTGCCAGCGTTCATTTGACTAACTTCTTGCGCAGTTGGAATCGTTCTATCCGATGTAATGTTTGTAAATGAACTGCTTGGAATCGCTTGTCCATTACTTAAAGTGAAATATTGTTTGATATCTCCAATATTAAAAGATTGCCCTTTAGCAATTGTAACCGTTGCCGTTTTAGCAGCATTAGCAGTTTGATATTCAGGCTTAACAACTGGTTCGTATGTCATCACGTTTGTCGCATCAAGCGTAGTTGATGACCCATCACGATATTGCAATGTGACATTACCATGATTATCTACTGTAACTGGATTTGATGAAGCTAAATAACCTCTTATATTTTGGTTTTTATTCATAAACGCAGTAGTAATACGTTGCTTTTCATCACCAGTTAAAGCAGTCGGATTTACAACGACAACTTTTTCAG
>OKOF01000113.1_pt1 | contig 27071 bp, 15 predicted proteins | sample 1614051 | NCBI WGS metagenome assembly OKOF01 (sample SAMN04436902, study PRJEB24849) | human gut metagenome | biome: human gut; feature: NICU; material: stool | host: Homo sapiens | place: USA: Saint Louis, MO | collected 2012-03-21
TTTTCATGAAGATTTCCTTATTTATCTAAAATAAACAGCAATTTTATGGTCGTCGATATCCTGAATAGGTATCGCCATATCATAAATATCTTGTAGCACGGGCGATTGCATAATGTGGTTAACTTCCCCTTGATGCACTAATTTTCCATTTTTCATGGCGACAATGTAGTCTGAATAACAAGAGGCAAAATTAATATCATGAATCACAATTACCACGGTTTTGTTGAGTTCTGTCGCTAATTTACGCAAAACTTGCATGATCTGCACTGAATGTTTCATATCCAGATTATTTAATGGTTCATCCAACAAAATATAATCGGTATCTTGTGCAAGTGTCATCGCAATATAAGCACGTTGCCGCTGACCACCACTTAAACTATCGATATATTGGTGACGAATATCATCTAAATTCATATAGGCAATGGCATTATCAATAAAAGTGCGGTCAGTTTGGGTTAAGTTTCCTTTGCTATAAGGAAAACGCCCAAAAGCGACTAAATCTTCAATGGTTAGACGCAAATTAATGTTGTTCGTTTGCTTTAAAATCGCAAGTTGTTTTGCAATATCGCTACTTTTCTTACGATTGAGCAATTCACCGTTGAGATAGATCTCGCCACTATCAGCATTCAACAAACGGCTCATAATAGACAGCACCGTACTCTTCCCCGCGCCATTCGGCCCGATAAAAGACGTAATTTTCCCCGTGGGAATGGTGACGGACACATTATCCGGGTGAGCACTTCGACATCGTTAAGTACAAGTAATTCAGAACGTACATCAACATCTATGAGTGATTCCACAAGCTTAAGTACATCGGAGTCTGATTCAACGAGCGACTCAACGTCGACGAGCGATTCTATCAGTGAAGCGATATCTGGTTCAGAGAGTACGTCTATATCATTAAGTGAATCAAATAGTACAAGTGATTCAGAGTCGAAAAGTGCATCTGCTTTTTTAAGTGAATCATTGAGTGAAAGCACATCCGAATCAACATCAGAGTCATTAAGTGGTTCAACAAGCGATAGTACGTCTTTATCAGATAGTAATTCTGAATCTGGTAGCACATCAACATCATTAAGCAATTCCACAAGTGGTAGTACGTCCATTTCAACGTCAACAAGTGGTAGCGCATCAACATCAACGGTTAAGAGCGAGAGTGTCTCAACATCATTGAGCACATCAACGAGTACAAGTTTGTCTGACTCTACAAGTTTGTCAACATCATTAAGTGATTCCACAAGTGGTAGCAAGTCCAATTCACTAAGTGCATCAATGTCGACAAGTGATTCAATCAGTACAAGAAAATCAGAGTCATTAAGTGCATCGACATCATTAAGCGGTTCAACGAGTGAGAGTGAATCCGGCTCAACATCATCAAGTGCAAGTCAATCCGATTCAACATCAATGAGCCTGAGCATGTCCCAATCAATATCAGGAAGTACAAGTACGTCAACGAGTACAAGTTTGTCTGACTCAACGAGTACATCATTGTCACTAAGTGCCTCAATGAATCAAAGCGGTGTAGACTCAAACTCAGCAAGCCAAAGTGCCTCAACCTCAACAAGTACAAGCACGAGCGAATCCGATTCACAAAGCACATCATCATATACAAGTCAGTCAACAAGCCAAAGTGAATCCACATCGACATCAACGTCACTAAGCGATTCAACAAGTATGTCTAAAAGTACGAGCCAATCAGGTTCAACAAGCACATCAGCATCATTAAGTGGTTCAGAGAGTGAATCTGATTCACAAAGTGTATCAACAAGTGCAAGTGAATCAACATCAGAAAGTGCGTCAACATCGCTCAGTGACTCAACAAGTACAAGCAACTCAACATCAGAAAGTACATCGAATGCAATTAGTACGTCAGCAAGCGCAAGTGAATCCGATTCGTCGTCAACATCATTAAGTGATTCAACGTCAGCGTCAATGCAAAGCAGTGAATCCGATTCACAAAGCACATCAACGTCATTAAGTAATTCACAAAGTACATCAACATCAATCCGAATGTCGACTATTGTAAGTGAGTCAGTATCCGAAAGTACATCAGAATCTGGCTCAACATCAGAAAGTACAAGTGAATCCGATTCAACATCAACATCATTAAGCGATTCACAAAGCACATCAAGAAGTACAAGTGCATCTGGATCGGCAAGTACATCAACATCAACAAGTGACTCTCGTAGTACATCAGCTTCAACTAGTACTTCGATGCGTACAAGTACGCTGGATTCACAAAGTATGTCGCTTTCAACAAGTACATCAACAAGTGTGAGTGATTCAACGTCATTATCTGATAGTGTGAGTGATTCAACATCAGACTCAACAAGTACGAGTACATCTGGTTCGATGAGCGCGTCTATATCGTTAAGTGATTCGACAAGCACATCAACATCGGCTAGTGAAGTAATGAGCGCAAGCATATCTGATTCACAAAGTATGTCAGAATCTGTAAATGATTCAGAAAGTGTAAGTGAATCTAATTCTGAAAGTGACTCAAAATCGATGAGTGGTTCAACAAGCGTAAGTGATTCTGGCTCATTGAGCGTCTCAACGTCATTAAGAAAATCAGAAAGTGTAAGCGAGTCTAGTTCATTGAGTGGCTCACAATCGATGAGCGATTCAGTAAGCACAAGCGATTCGTCATCATTAAGTGTATCGATGTCACTAAGAAGTTCGGAAAGCGTGAGTGAATCTGATTCATTAAGTGATTCAAAATCGACAAGTGGTTCGACTTCAACAAGTACATCTGGTTCATTGAGTACATCAACATCATTAAGTGGTTCAGAAAGCGTAAGCGAGTCTACCTCGCTAAGTGATTCAATATCAATGAGTGATTCTACTAGTACAAGTGACTCCGACTCATTAAGTGGATCAATATCTTTAAGTGGTTCCACAAGCCTTAGCACTTCGGATTCATTAAGTGATTCAAAATCATTAAGTAGCTCGCAAAGTATGAGTGGATCAGAATCAACGTCAACAAGCGTGAGTGATTCTCAGTCAAGCTCAACAAGTAATAGTCAATTTGACTCTATGAGCATCAGTGCATCTGAAAGTGACTCAGTGTCTACAAGTGATTCGTCTAGCATCAGTGGATCAAATTCAACGAGTACTTCACTTTCAACATCTGACTCAATGAGCGGAAGCGTATCAGTTTCAACATCGACAAGTTTAAGTGACTCAATATCAGGTTCAATAAGTGTAAGTGACTCGAGCTCAACGAGTACATCAGAGTCGCTAAGTGATTCTATGGCACAAAGCCAGTCAACAAGTACAAGTGCATCTGGTTCTTTAAGTACATCGATATCAACATCAATGTCAATGAGTGCAAGTACATCGACATCACAAAGCACGTCGGTGTCGACATCATTATCAACATCAGACAGTATCAGTGATTCTACTTCAATAAGTATCAGTGGTTCACAAAGTGCTGTAGAATCAGAATCTACAAGTGATTCAACTTCTATCAGTGACTCAGAATCATTGAGTACATCAGATTCAGACTCGACATCAACAAGTACATCTGTCTCAACAAGTGGTTCAACTTCAACAAGCGTATCCGAATCATTAAGTACGTCTGGTTCAGGTTCAACGAGCGTATCTGACTCAACATCAATGAGTGAATCCGATTCAACATCTATCAGTAACTCAGAATCAGTGTCAACAAGCACATCAACGTCATTGAGCACATCCGATTCGACAAGCACATCCGAATCGCTGAGTACATCTATGTCTGGTTCACAAAGCATTTCTGACTCAACATCAACAAGTATGTCTAACTCGACTTCAATGAGCAATTCAACATCAACAAGTATGTCCGGCTCAACAAGTACATCTGAATCTAACTCAATGCATCCGTCAGACTCAATGAGTATGCATCATACACACAGCACGAGCACATCTATTTCAACAAGTGAAGCAACAACGAGCACGAGTGAGTCTCAGTCTACATTAAGCGCAACATCAGAAGCGACTAAACATAATGGCACACGAGCGCAAAGTGAAGAAAGATTGCCAGATACTGGTGAATCAATAAAACAAAATGGGTTACTAGGTGGCATTATGACATTATTAGTTGGTTTAGGTTTAATGAAGAGAAAGAAAAAGAAAGATGAAAATGATCAAGATGATTCTCAAGCATAAATTGAATTTATAGTTGGCTAAAATTAAAAAGACTGGGGCGTTGTTCACTAAAAAATCTATATCAGATTTTAATAATTAGTGAAATAACCTTAGTCTTTTTAATGTTTTTGATATAAAAGAGGTGCAACATGTTAAAACTTTTACAACAATACGAATATAAAATTATATATAAACGTATACTTTACACATGTTTTATCTTGTTTATTTATATATTAGGTACAAACATTTCCATCGTTTCCTATAACGATATGCAAGTAAAACATGAGTCATTTTTTAAAATAGCTATTTCTAATATGGGTGGAGACGTTAATACTTTAAACATTTTCACTTTAGGATTAGGTCCGTGGTTAACATCAATGATTATCTTGATGCTGATTTCTTATCGGAATATGGATAAATACATGAAACAAACAAGTCTTGAGAAGCATTATAAAGAGCGCATCTTAACATTAATTTTAAGTGTTATTCAAAGTTATTTTGTGATTCATGAATATGTTTCGAAAGAACGTGTTCATCAAGACAATATTTACTTAACAATCTTGATTTTGGTTACTGGAACGATGTTATTAGTTTGGTTAGCTGACAAAAATAGTCGTTACGGCATCGCAGGACCAATGCCGATTGTAATGGTTAGCATTATTAAATCAATGATGCATCAAAAAATGGAATATATAGATGCAAGTCATATTGTGATTGCGTTGTTAATCACTCTTGTGATAATCACATTGTTTATCTTATTATTCATTGAATTAGTAGAAGTGAGAATACCATATATCGATTTAATGAACGTTTCCGCAACAAATATGAGATCTTATTTATCTTGGAAAGTTAACCCTGCAGGCAGTATTACTTTAATGATGAGTATTTCAGCATTTGTTTTCTTGAAAAGTGGTATTCATTTTATTTTATCTATGTTTAATAAAGACGTTTCAGATGATATGCCAATGATGACATTTGATAGTCCAATTGGTATTTCGGTGTATTTAGTGATTCAAATGTTATTGGGTTATTTTTTATCGAGATTTTTAATCAATACTAAACAAAAATCCAAAGATTTCTTAAAGAGTGGCAATTATTTTTCAGGAGTTAAACCTGGTAAGGGTACAGAACGTTATTTAAATTATCAAGCACGACGCGTATGTTGGTTTGGATCGGCATTAGTTACAGTCATTATTGGTATACCGCTTTATTTCACATTGTTTGTACCGCATTTATCTACTGAAATTTATTTCTCAGTACAACTGATTGTATTAGTTTACATCAGTATTAATATTGCAGAAACAATTCGTACATATTTATATTTTGATAAATATAAGCCATTTTTAAACCAGTATTGGTAAGGAGGTAATTATGAAATACTTTATTCCAGCTTGGTACGATGACCAACGATGGTGGCAAGACACGACTGTGCCGTATTATCAACTACAAAATAAGACGGAATTTGACGATATGATTAGTTTGATGGGGATGCACCTTGAAAATGACTTAGATTATCGTCTGATTGTTCTCAATCATGCACCAAATTTAAGAACATTTTTACATCGATATGACTTATATGAGACAAAGTATTGGTCTGTGTTTGATGAAATCCAAGGATTCATTCACCATGCGCCACAAGCGATTAATTATCATCACTTAAAATGGCCGGATGATGTTGAGTTTGTGTACACGCCGTATTTATTAAAATGTGTGACGAGTGAACAGACCTATACAAATATTTATTTTAGTCAAGAAGGGTATTCAATTTGGTTTGAAGAATTTGAAAGAGATCAGTTACAACGGCGTTATATTTTTGATGACAGAGGTTATTTATCAGCGATACGTTATTTTGATGATCAGGGAGAGGCTTCTTACCAAGAATATTTAACGATTAATGGAGATTGTGTACTTCATGAAGATTTGAAAAATGGCAGAGTCACTGTTTCAAAAAGATATCAACATCACTATCAACAAACAGAATATAACAATATGGCTCAACTAATTGAAGAAAAATTTCAAGCAATGATTGCACATCAAATACATGAAGATGATCATGTGATTGTGGCTTCAGATGCTAGGCACAATCGACAAATAGCCAATCATATTCCGGCGAAATCATTAAGTTATTCATTTTTTAAAAATAGAAATGAAACTGTGTCGGATGAGGAATATCAATCTATCGTAAAGAATGCCCATTTAATTGTTGATAGTGTGCAACTAGAACGTGATTTAATTAGTCATCAAGAGAAGTATCAGCGAGAGAATACAATGATTCGAATCACGCCATTTGAAACGAGACAATCACCTAATATAAGTAGTCAATTGATGGAAACATTTATAGGTGTATGGATAGATGGTATGAGTGACGCTGATTTGCAACAAATGATGCAACGACTTGTGGATTATATCACACAAGAAGATGATTACCGTTTAATTTTATTAACGCGCCATCAAAATGACATACCGATGTGGCTTCATGAATGTATTACGTCGGTAAATGAGGAATATCAGACTAAACAGAATGCGGATGTTAATGTTTCAGCATTAATGACACCTGAAGATCAAGATGACATCATTGCTGTTAAGACGATACATGCTGAACATGATGTTGTAGAAGTATTGCGGATGTTGCGACTTGTAATAGATATGTCAAAAGAACCTGATTTGTATTTACAAATTAGTGCAATTAGCGCTGGGATTCCACAAATTAATGGTCAACAAACAGATTAAGTCTCTGATTATGACAATGGCCGTATTATAAATACAGTTGATGAATTAGATGATGCGTTAAATTATTATTTATTTTATTTGAAAAAATGGAATTATGCGTACGCCTATTCTTTAAAATTAATAGATGCATATGCTTCTAAGAATATTATTAATCAGCTCGATGAGTTAATAGAAGGTGAAAATGATGCCACGTAAATTTAGAGTTTTGCAAATTGGAGGAGACGATTTAGAACCTATTTTCCAACACAAAAAAGGTGTGAGTTGGGATTACTTCGATATTGGATTGTTTGAATTTGATAGTGGTTATGTAGAGGCTATTGAAGCGATTGTTGAAGCAGAAGGACGCTTTGATTTTATCTATATTCAAGCACCATACTCGGAGACATTAACGAATTTATTACAAATGATAAGCGAACCATACAATACGTATGTTGATGAATCATTTTGGTCTGTTGAATATGAACAAGACGAAAATGTCCAAAAATACGTTGTTCAACCATTACATTACCGGAACATTGAAGAACGTAATAATAAATTAGAGGCAGTTAGCTTCTCAGGACAGTATGGAGATAAGGTTTCTCCTAAGTTAGCACTTGTTCATCCGAATTTTAAAGGAGATGTCGTTTACCAAGGTAATTCAGAGCTCACGTTGAGTGGAGAATTTGGAAAAGAATTTAAACCTATCGCATCTTGGCAAAATAATCTCGTTTACGATAAAGATAAAGTCATTCAAATATGGCCAGAATTTGATATTGATGGTGCGGTCGAGTTGCAATATACATTTAGATTGATTCAAACTGGCGCTGATGGTGCATTAATTGAACAAATCATATTGACTGATGATATGTTAGACAGTCCTTTAGAGATACCTACGAAACCATTTGATGCTTATATAAGTGTAACTGTTAAGGCGCGAGGGAACGGGACGGTACATTTAGGACCTATACACAAACGATGGTCTAGATTAGACATGGGTCAATTTTTACTCGGTGGTAGTCGTTTCTTAGATAGTCAACGACAGGAATTTATTTATTATTTCCACCCTGGTGATATGAAACCACCACTAAACGTATATTTTAGTGGTTATCGAACAGCGGAAGGTTTCGAAGGATATTATATGATGAAACGTATGAATGCACCCTTTTTACTAATCGGCGATCCTCGTGTTGAAGGTGGTAGCTTTTATATCGGTTCATCTGAATATGAACAAGGTATTATCAATGTTATTGACGAGACATTAGAAAAGCTGAATTTTAAATCACATGAATTAATATTATCTGGTTTATCTATGGGTTCATTTGGTGCCTTGTATTATGGTGCTCAATTAAATCCTCAGGCAATTATTGTTGGTAAACCACTTGTTAATATTGGAACGATTGCTGAACATATGCGATTACTTAGACCAGAAGAGTTCGGTACAGCATTAGACGTCCTGGTGTCTAATGAAGGTGATACATCTCAAGCGTCGATACAGGCATTAAATCAAAAATTTTGGCAAACATTTCAAAAGAAATCATTGTCACAAACTGTTTTTGCCATAGCATATATGCAACATGATGATTATGATCCACATGCATTTCAAGAGCTACTACCTGTATTGACAGCACACCAAGCAAGAGTGATGAATCGCAGTATTCCTGGGCGACATAATGATGATTCACCTACCATTGCAAGTTGGTTTGTTAATTTTTACAACATTATTTTGGAAGACAAGTTTGGGAGAGTTCAACATGCTGAAAAACAAAACATTTAAAGTTACTTGGAATTATATTTCACAAACTACATTTATGTATGGCTCAAAAGTATCATTTTCAAATGGTGAAGTGACTTTTATAAATCCTTTGATGCCCTCTGGATTACCGATTCATGAGTGGTTGATGTTAAAACAATTTTCAAAATATAAAAGTGCGCCAAGTTTACCAATTTTGCGTAGAGGACAGCATTATAAATTGCATTTTGATTTTGATGCAACGCCTGCTGGTTCAGTGTATTTTATCATCATTTTTTATAATAAAAATGGCACAAAACTAAGTACTGAGATTGTAAAGTCAAATAGTATTACGATTCAATATCCTGATGAAGCCTATGCTTATAAAATAAAAATGATGAATGCAGCATCGACGAGCCTTATATTTAGATGTTTAACAATTACAGAGATGACGCATCAAGATGATTTAGAGTATAAAAGCATGCGGGTGACGAAGATAGGCGATGACCAATATGGAAATGATAGGGTCAATGTCATTATTGCAGAACCATCTGACACCTATCCAACTATTTCGAATGATTTTTTGAAATCGTTTGGTCATGTTTGGCTCGTTGAACGTTGGATGGACGACAATATCGAGGAAAATATTAAGCAACTAAAGAATGATTTGCAAAGTCAAGATACCCTAACGGCTATTAATTTGATTAGTTATGGGTCAAAGTCAAATGTTTTTGCAACTTATGTCGCTCAGCATTTGGATTGCAAAGTGTATCGTACAAGCCATGAAGATGATGATTTAAAAGAATGGTTTACAGAACATGTCCCAGGAAATCATGAACTAAAAGATACAAATGTCGAGGTTTATTTTAAAGAAGAGCAAGACAACCATCTAAACTATATGTCACGTTTAATGAATCCAGTACGATTTTTAGATTACTTAGATGTATCGAAACTGAATGGTGGGGAAGTAAATGAAACATAAACTAGATGTTACGATAAACGAATTAAGGCTAAAGTCGATTAGAAAAATAGTGAAACGCATCAATACATGGAGCGATGAAGTTAAATCATATTCTGATGATGCGTTAAAACAAAAGACAATAGAATTTAAAGAACGTTTAGCATCAGGAGTTGATACACTAGATACATTATTACCTGAAGCTTATGCAGTGGCACGTGAAGCGAGCTGGAGAGTATTAGGTATGTATCCTAAAGAAGTTCAGTTAATCGGAGCGATTGTACTGCATGAAGGTAATATTGCGGAGATGCAAACAGGCGAAGGTAAAACATTAACAGCAACGATGCCTTTATATTTAAATGCACTTTCGGGAAAAGGAACATATTTAATTACAACGAATGATTATTTAGCGAAGCGTGATTTTGAAGAGATGCAACCATTATATGAATGGCTAGGTTTAACTGCTTCATTAGGTTTTGTTGATATTGTGGATTATGAGTATCAAAAAGGGGAAAAACGTAATATATATGAACATGATATTATATATACAACTAATGGACGTCTCGGTTTTGATTATTTAATTGATAATTTGGCAGATAGTGCGGAAGGGAAATTTTTACCACAATTAAATTACGGTATTATTGATGAAGTGGATTCAATCATTTTAGATGCTGCTCAAACACCATTAGTTATTTCGGGTGCACCAAGATTACAATCAAATCTATTTCATATTGTGAAAGAGTTTGTAGATACATTGATTGAAGACGTGCATTTTAAAATGAAGAAGACCAAAAAAGAAATATGGCTGTTAAATCAAGGTATTGAAGCGGCACAATCATACTTTAATGTTGAAGATTTATATAGCGAACAAGCGATGGTCCTAGTGCGTAATATTAATCTAGCACTGCGCGCGCAATATTTGTTTGAATCTAATGTCGATTATTTCGTATATAATGGTGATATTGTTTTAATTGACCGTATTACAGGTCGTATGTTACCTGGAACTAAGTTGCAAGCTGGACTTCACCAAGCTATTGAAGCGAAAGAAGGTATGGAGGTTTCAACAGATAAAAGTGTTATGGCAACAATCACCTTCCAGAATTTATTTAAACTTTTTGAATCATTTTCAGGTATGACAGCTACAGGAAAATTAGGCGAATCAGAGTTCTTTGATTTGTATTCAAAAATAGTCGTACAAGTACCAACTGATAAAGCGATTCAACGTATCGATGAACCAGATAAAGTGTTTCGTTCAGTTGATGAGAAAAACATCGCAATGATTCATGATATAGTTGAACTTCATGAAACGGGGCGACCGGTTTTACTCATAACGAGAACTGCTGAAGCGGCTGAATACTTTTCAAAAGTATTTTTCCAAATGGATATTCCTAATAATTTACTCATTGCGCAAAATGTTGCAAAAGAAGCGCAGATGATAGCTGAAGCAGGGCAAATTGGTTCCATGACTGTTGCGACTAGTATGGCAGGTCGAGGCACAGATATTAAACTTGGTGAAGGTGTCGAAGCATTAGGTGGATTAGCTGTTATTATTCATGAACATATGGAAAATAGCCGTGTAGACAGGCAATTACGTGGTCGTTCTGGTAGACAAGGGGATCCAGGATCATCTTGTATATATATTTCACTAGATGATTATTTAGTTAAGCGATGGAGCGATAGTAATTTAGCGGAAAATAATCAATTATATTCATTAGATGCACAACTATTATCGCAAAGTAGTTTGTTTAATCGCAAAGTTAAGCAAATTGTAGTTAAAGCGCAGCGTATCTCGGAAGAACAAGGGGTTAAAGCTCGTGAAATGGCTAATGAATTTGAAAAAAGCATTAGTATACAGCGAGATCTTGTATACGAGGAACGCAATCGAGTTTTAGAAATAGATGATGCTGAGAATCGAGATTTTAAAGCGTTAGCTAAAGATGTGTTTGAAATGTTTGTAAATGAGGAAAAGGTGCTAACAAAATCGCGTGTTGTCGAGTATATTTATCAAAATTTAAGTTTCCAATTTAATAAAGATGTGGCTTGTGTTAATTTTAAAGATAAGCAAGCTGTAGTAACATTTTTATTAGAGCAATTTGAAAAGCAAATAGCTTTGAATCGTAAAAACATGCAAAGTGCATATTATTATAATATTTTCGTTCAAAAAGTCTTTTTAAAAGCAATTGATTCATGTTGGTTAGAACAAGTCGACTATTTACAACAATTAAAAGCAAACGTTAATCAACGACAAAATGGGCAACGTAACGCTATTTTTGAATACCATAGAGTTGCATTAGATTCATTTGAAGTTATGACACGAAATATCAAAAAAAGAATGGTGAAAAATATTTGTCAAAGCATGATTACATTTGATAAAGAAGGTATGCCAGTTATACATTTTCCATAAATGAAAAGGGGTAGCGCATGACAATATATAATATAAACTTTGGTATAGGCTGGGCGAGTAGCGGTGTTGAATATGCACAAGCTTACCGTGCTAAATTATTGAGACGCACAAATCAAGACACTAAATTTGTGTTTTTAGATTTTATACAGTCAGAGAACATACAGACATTAACGCAAAACATTGGGTTTGAAGATCAAGAAGTTATTTGGTTGTATCAGTATTTTAGTGATATTTCTATAGCACCAACAACGTACACGTTAGATGACATTGAACGTGAGCTTGGTCATGATATTAGTTTTAGAGAAAGAAATGGTAAGATAGTCCGCCTATATTTTAATGGGAAATCATCATTTGTAACATGTTATCTGCAAAATGAACAAAAAGACATTGTGGATCGTGCAGAATTTGTAATTAATAGTATGTTAGTACGTAAAGATTTTTATAGTTATACACGCATATTTTCTGAGTATTATGCACCAGCTGATAATAAAGCGAAATTATATATGCGACAATTCTATAATGAAAATGGTTCCATCGCTTATAACGAATATATTGATGGAGACAGCTCTATATATGTGTTTGCAGATGCGGTGTTGTATAACAAAACGGAATTTATTGCATACTTTTTACAACGATTGAATTTAACCCGAGACGATATTGTCATATTAGACCGCGCTTCTGATATTGGTCAGGCTGTTTTGCAGCATAAAGGTGATAGTAAAGTTGGTGTTGTGATTCATGCTGATCATTATAGTAATAATATGATGAGCGAGCAGCATATACTATGGAACAATTATTATGAATATCAATTTTCAAAAGCTAAATACATTGATTTCTTTATTACAGCAACAGATATTCAAAATCATATGGTTTGTCGACAATTTGAGCAATATCAAGGTTATCGCCCACGTGTTTATACTATTCCTGTGGGAAGCATTGATGCATTATCATATCCAACATTATCAAGAAAGTCATATGCGATGATTAGTGCATCTCGTTTAGCAAATGAGAAACATATTGATTGGCTTGTCAAAGCAGTTATCGTGGCTAAACGACAAGTGCCAGAATTAACATTTGATATTTATGGAGAAGGTAGCGAGAAGACGCGACTGCGTAAAATTATTGATACACACCGCGCGCAAGATTATATTCGTTTACTAGGTCATGTTAAACTTGATGAAATTTATACTGATTATGAGTTATTTCTTTCTGCATCAACTAGCGAAGGTTTTGGGTTAACACTAATGGAAGCGGTAGGCTCAGGACTAGGTATGATTGGATTAAATGTGAATTATGGTAACCCAACCTTTATTCGAAATGGGGAAAATGGCTACTTGGTACCTTTTGATACCGATGAAGATAGTGTGGATGATGTTGTCACAAAACTAGCTCATGCCATTGTAATGTATTTTAACAATGGACCCCAGACACCACATGATATCTCTTATGAAGTGGCACAACAATTTATGACTCAAGATATTATTTTAAAATGGGAAACATTAGTTCAAGAGGTGCTGCATGATTAAATTATTTGATTACTTTAACGGTCATTCACGAAAGTTATATGAGTCTTTTAAAGCCAGTAAGTTGGAGGAAGATTTAACAATTGTACTCAATGACAATGGCTTTTTACCGGACGATGTTATATCACCGTATCAATTTTTTGCAGATAATCATAATTCAGAAAATATGAAACCACGATTCTTTAATCAGGTTACTGTACCAACTTTTTGGGAAATTAAAGGTAACAACAATTCGGCTACAATTAATGATATGGGACGTCTACGAGGCAAAATATTTTATCAAAGTGGAGAGCGCCCTAGAATTGTTAGTCGTGTCGAATGGTTTGATGACCAACAACGTGTCCGATTTGTCGATTATTATTCTAAGAATGGTATTAAATTTGCACAAACTGTTTACGATTTAAATCGTAAAGCGATCTTGAAGAAATATTTGACAGCAGAAGGTAAAGAAGTGATTTATGAAAATTTTGTAACATCTGATGTCATATTGGATTGGCAAGGAAAGTCTTACTTTTTCCCTTCAAAGCTCGCATTCGTATTATTTTTTATCAAGCAACTTGAAATTACGGAACATCATTTCGTTATTAACTCACTAGCCCTACCATTTTCAGTGTTATATAATTTGCCATCAAATGGTAGTGATGTTTTGGTATGGCAAGAACAGTGCGATGGTAATGTCCCGGGAAATATGCAATTGATGTGTAAAGGTGATATGAAACGACATTGTAATATTATTATTCCAGATAAAAACGAATATGAAATGATGCTCAATATAGCAGACGCAAAGGTTCAATCTCGTATTTTACAAGGTGGGTATCTATATAATTATCGTAGTCGTAATAGATATACTAAAGAAATTGTAATATTAACTAACTCGGATCAACTTCGTAACATCAAGGTATTGGTTGAAACTTTACCAGATTTTAAGTTTCACATCGCTGCTATTACAGAGATGTCTGATAAGCTAATGCAACTTGATCAATATGCTAATGTGCACTTATACCCATCTATTAATATAGACAGGGTAAATGAACTATACCAGTTATGTGATATTTATCTTGATATCAATGAAGGTAATGAAATTTTAAATGCGGTGGAACAAGCGTTTGACTATGAGTTGTTGATTTTAGGTTATCGTCAAACAGCACACCATGCTAAAGTAACGCTATCAGAGCACTTATTTGAGCATAATGATGAGATAACAATGGAAAGTAAAGACCAATTAATACAAATGTTAGAAAGTTTGAAAGATCAACAACAGTTTCGAGATGCTTTATTAGCACAAAAAGCACATGCACACGAAATCTCGCGTGAACAATTCGAGCAAGTTTTTAAACAGGCGTTCGAAAGCTAAAAAGAAAAAGCAGTCTAAAATAAAACATCATTTAATATAAAAGATTTGACGTAATATGATGTTAGCGACATGGACAATATGATATTACGTCATGCTTGTTTTGTTTACTTAAATATAAGCTGAGTAATAAGTAGATAATTACTAACAACAATAACTAGATAGATAAGTGTAAATTTCTTGTAAATAGGTATATAATAGTATGTAATTCTTTGAAGGAAGTAAGTGAGAAAGGAGTAAGTTGATGGCTAAATATCGAGGGAAACCGTTTCGATTATATGTAAAGTTATCGTGTTCGACAATGATGGCGACTAGTATCATTTTAACGAATATCTTGCCGTACGATGCCCAAGCTGTATCTGAAAAGGATACTGAAATTTCAAAAGAGATATTATCTAAGCAAGATTTATTAGACAAAGTTGACAAAGCAAATCGTCAAATTGAGCAATTAAAACAGTTATCGGCTTCATCTAAAGCACATTATAAAGCACAACTAAATGAAGCGAAAACAGCATCGCAAATAGATGAAATCATAAAACGAGCTAATGAGTTGGATAGCAAAGACAATAAAGGTTCTCACATTGAAATGAACGGTCAAAGTGATATAGACAGTAAATTAGATCAATTGCTTAAAGATTTAAATGAGGTTTCTTCAAAGGTTGATAGGGGTCAACAAAGTGACGAGGACGATCTTAATGCAATGAAAAATGATATGTCACAAACGGCTGCAACAAAACATGGAGAAAAAGATAATAAAAATGATGAAGCAATGGTAGATAATGCGTTAGAAGACTTAGACCATTTGAGTCAACAAATACGCAAATCGAAAGATACATCGAAAGATCCAGAAGTGTCTACAACAGATAATAATCATGAAGTGGCTAAAACGCCAAATAATGATGATTCTGGACATGGTGTGTTAAATAAATTTCTTTCAAATGAAGAGAATCAAAGCCATAGTAATCGACTCACTGATAAATTACAAGGAAGCGATAAAATTAATCATGCTATGATTGAAAAATTGGCTAAAAGTAATGCCTCAACGCAACATTACACATATCATAAACTGAATACGTTACAATCTTTAGATCAACGTATTGCAAATACGCAACTTCCTAAAAATCAAAAATCAGACTTAATGAGCGAAGTAAATAAGACGAAAGAGCGTATAAAAAGTCAACGAAATATTATTTTGGAAGAACTTGCACGTACTGATGATAAAAAGCATGCTACACAACGCATTTTAGAAAGTATATTTAATAAAGACGAGGCAGATAAAATTCTAAAAGATATACGTGTTGATGGTAAAACAGATCAACAAATTGCAGATCAAATTACTCGTCATATTGATCAACTATCTCTGACAACGAGTGATGATTTATTAACGTCATTGATTGATCAATCACAAGATAAGTCGCTATTGATTTCTCAAATTTTACAAACGAAATTAGGAAAAGCTGAAGCAGATAAATTGGCTAAAGATTGGACGAATAAAGGATTATCAAATCGCCAAATCGTTGACCAATTGAAGAAACATTTTGCATCAACTGGCGACACGTCTTCAGATGATATATTAAAAGCAATTTTGAATAATGCCAAAGATAAAAAACAAGCAATTGAAACGATTTTAGCAACACGTATAGAAAGACAAAAGGCAAAATTACTGGCAGATTTAATTACTAAAATAGAAACAGATCAAAATAAAATTTTTAATTTAGTTAAATCGGCATTGAATGGTAAAGCGGATGATTTATTGAATTTACAAAAGAGACTCAATCAAACGAAAAAAGATATAGACTATGTTTTATCACCAATAGTAAATCGTCCAAGTTTACTAGATCGATTGAATAAAAATGGGAAAACAACAGATTTAAATAAGTTAGCAAATTTAATGAATCAAGGATCAAATTTATTAGACAGTATTCCAGATATACCCACACCAAAGCCAGAAAAGACGTTAACACTTGGTAAAGGGAATGGATTGTTAAGTGGATTATTAAATGCTGATGGTAATATATCTTTGCCTAAAGCGGGGGAAACGATAAAAGAACATTGGTTGCCGATATCTGTAATTGTTGGTGCAATGGGTGTACTAATGGTTTGGTTATCACGACGCAATAAGTTGAAAAATAAAGCATAATTATATTGGGGGAAGTGCATCTATATATTTTTTAAGTATATAAGACGTCTTATTTCCCCCTTAAATTATTGTGAAGTATATGCAAAATGCAATGAATAGATTGTCCATCATTTTAACGTTATAATGAATTTAACGACTTAGAACTACACAAGTAAAGGAGAATGAAGATGTCTCGAAAAACGGCGCTATTAGTTTTGGATATGCAAGAAGGTATAGCGAGTAGTGTACCTAGAATAAAGAATATTATTAAAGCGAATCAGAGAGCAATTGAAGCAGCAAGACAACATCGAATACCAGTCATTTTCATACGTTTAGTGTTAGATAAGCATTTTAATGATGTCTCCTCGAGTAATAAAGTGTTTTCAACAATTAAAGCTCAAGGATATGCGATTACTGAAGCAGATGCATCTACACGAATACTTGAAGACTTAGCACCACTAGAAGATGAGCCGATTATTTCTAAGCGACGCTTTAGCGCATTTACAGGTAGTTACTTGGAAGTTTATTTACGTGCAAATGATATTAATCATTTAGTATTAACAGGTGTCTCTACAAGTGGCGCTGTATTGAGCACGGCATTAGAAAGTGTAGATAAAGACTATTATATTACTGTTTTAGAAGATGCTGTTGGTGATAGATCAGATGATAAACATGACTTTATTATTGAACAAATTTTATCACGCTCATGTGACATTGAATCCGTAGAGTCATGGAAAAGTAGTTTATAGTTAATATAACGTCAATTAAAGCTCGGCAGTAATGTTTGAGAATAAGTACATTTGCTCATATTTATAAAATGTGTGAGATGGCAATTGAAACGGATATGTTGAGGAACATTAGAACATAAAATAATATATTTATATAAAATGACCCGAGGCGTTCGAACTGAATGCCTCGGGTTTAATTGAATAAGAAATCGGACTTATGAACAGAAATATGTTTAAGTCCGAACTCCTTGTTTATACTTATAAATTTTACGGGTTTAATAATATTTATTTACCTGTAATATATGATAATTCTTCAGCGGCAGCTGCATTGATAGTTCTATGAGAAATGATACCTAATCCTTTAACATTGGATTCTGAAATAACGATAGAACCATCACTGTTAACTTTTTCAACAAATGCTACATGACCGTAATGTTGATCTGCACCAAATTGTCCAGCCTCAAATACAACAGCAGCATGACGTTTTGGTGTATGACTTACTTGATAATCACGGTATTGAGCTCGATTATTCCAATTATGTGCATCACCTAAATCACCTGAGATAGATGTACCAAATTGTTTCATACGGTTATATACGTACCAAGTACATTGGCCATGTGGATATGGCATATTATCAGATACCTCGCGGAAAGGTTTGAATTCATCTGATGAATCATCATAATCCTTGATAGAACGTTCATATTTATCTAAATCTGGCATGCGTTCATCGTCAAACTGAGTTAATTGATAGTGTTTAATAATACTGTTTAATTTCTTAGCATAGTTTGGATCTGTAGCATATGTTTTAGATAAGTGTGATGTTGCATCTTTATAAGAATCGGCTTCCGATTTCCATGTTGGTTTATAAATTGTTCGATTGCCATCAATACCATTTTTAATAAGGTCAGAGTAATCTTTTAGTGATTCTTTCGTGCTTGGATATTTTCGGAATCCAGCATTAATACTATACAATTGATTACCATCAGCTTCTAATGTGTTAAAAGGAACAGAATTCCCTTCAAAAGCACCTTTGATACCGAATAAATTATGGTTTGGTGACTTAGCTAAAGCACTGCGACCTGAGTCAGATTCTAAGATTGCTTGGGCAATCATGACAGACGCATAAATATCGTTATCTTGACCAATGCGGTGTGCATCTTTAGCAATTGATTTGACAAATTGACGTGTATCTTTTGAGTCAACAACGTTAAATTGTCCACTATCATCACTGTTAGATATACTAGGGTCTGTTTCGAATAATGATGTTGCACGTGTATCCTTTTGATTAACATCGTTATTGAATGATTGAGCAGGTTTAGATTTATGTTTCAATTCATCTTGTGTTGGTAACTGTGGATTCTTTGTATTAGATTTTTCATTTTTGTCTTTTTTAGATTGAGATGCGTAATCTTTTTGTGTTTTCTTTGCATCTTCACTGTATTGATCCAAAATAGAGTCTAAAGCCGAATCTGACATTGATTGATTATCTTTCGATGAAGATTTTTGATTTGCTTTATCGTCACTTGCTGGTTGACTATTTGATTGATTTGGTTGTGTTGGCTTTGGCGAATTTGGTTGCTTATTAGATGTACTTGGTTTTGTATTGTTTGATTTAGGTGCTTTTTGATTGTCTGCTTTATCTTGTTTAGATGATTGCGTATCAGTATCATTTTTGATGCTATTATCACTGTTTTTATTCGAATCATTTGTTGACTTTTCACCATTACGAGGTTGTTCGTAATCAGAAATATCCGAATTTAAATTGAATAAGTTTTGGATTAAAGTTGTTAATGAGTAATTATCATCGTATTTATTTTTGGTTAGCAATTGGTTTATATTGGTTTGTGGTAAATTCTTATAAATAAAATCAATGATATTGTTAGAGTCTGAAGTGCTGTCGTCTATAGTTTTAACTTTTTTGTCTTTATTGTCTTGGTTACTAGTATTATTGTTGTCTGCTTTATCAATATCTTTACTTGTAGTATCCTTAGAAGTTTCATCATCAGTAGATTTTTTGGAATCATGAGATGTTGTCTTAGCTGTAGTATCTTTTTGAGGTGTGTCAGCATAAGCGGTAGGTGAAACTAAAGTAGGCAATACGAGCGTAGTTGATAGCAAATAAATTAAAATTTTATTTTTAGGCATATTTCGTATTCTCCCTTGAAAAATATAATAATTAAGTGTGATAATAAACTATGATTTGTTATAATTTATCGTATGCTGAAAATAGTTGATAGGTATCAATCGACTAAATATCTTCCAGTAAATTGATTATACTAATTCACAACGCAAAAATAAATTAATTTACAAAAAATATATAAAAAATATGAATAATTCCTACATAGGAGTGTGACAATGAAGAACGCATTTAAATTATTTAAAATGGATCTGAAGAAAGTAGCTAAGACGCCAGCTGTGTGGATTATCTTAGCAGGCTTAGCTATTTTGCCATCGTTCTACGCTTGGTTTAACTTATGGGCAATGTGGGATCCATATGGCAACACGGGACACATCAAGGTCGCAGTCGTTAATGAAGATAAAGGCGACACAATCAGAGGGAAAAAAGTTAATGTCGGTAATACGATGGTTAATACACTCAAGAAAAATAAAAGTTTTGATTGGCAGTTTGTAAGTAGAGAGAAAGCTGATCATGAGATAAAAATGGGTAAATATTTTGCAGGTATTTACATCCCATCTAAGTTTACACATGAAATTACCGGGACACTACGTAAGCAGCCTCAAAAAGCAGATGTAGAATTTAAGGTGAATCAGAAGATTAACGCTGTTGCGTCTAAGCTAACAGATACTGGTTCGTCAGTTGTCGTTGAAAAAGCGAATGAACAATTTAATAAAACAGTAACTCGAGCATTATTAGAAGAAGCTAACAAAGCAGGTTTAACTATTGAAGAAAATGTGCCGACAATTAATAAGATAAAAAATGCGGTATATTCGGCAGATAAAGCTTTACCTAAGATTAATGACTTTGCGAATAAAATTGTATATTTGAATAACCACCAAGCGGATTTAGATAAATATGCGAATGATTTTAGAAAACTAGGAAATTATAAAGGTGATATTTTAGATGCTCAGAAAAAATTAAACGAAGTCAATGGTGCTATTCCGCAACTTAATGAAAAGGCTAAGTTGATATTAGCTTTAAATAATTATATGCCGAAAATTGAAAAAGCGTTAAATTTTGCAGCTGATGACGTGCCAGCGCAGTTCCCTAAAATTAATCAAGGACTTAACATTGCGAGTCAAGGTATTGATCAAGCTAATGGACAGTTAAATGATGCCAAAGGCTTCGTCACACAAGTTAGAAGTAGAGTCGGTGATTATCAAGAAGCAATTCGACGCGCGCAAGATTTGAATCGAAGAAACCAGCAACAGATTCCTCAAAATAGCGCGGCGAACAACGAAACATCAAATAGTGCACCTGCAGCTGGTAATGGTGTAACATCAACGCCACCAAGTGCACCAAATGGCAATACTACACCAAATAATAATGTTACGCAAAATACCGCACCAAATAGTAATAATGCACCTGTATCGACTACACCACAAAGTACAAGCGGGAAAAAAGATGGTCAAAGTTTTGCAGATATAACAACAACACAAGTCAGCACAGCTAACGAGAACACACAAAATATTACAGATAAAGATGTTAAATCAATGGAAGCGGCATTAACGGGCTCTTTATTATCATTATCAAATAATTTAGATACCCAAGCGAAAGCCGCACAAAAAGATAGTCAGGCATTACGTAATATTTCGTATGGCATTTTAGCATCGGACAAGCCTTCTGATTTTAGAGAGTCTTTAGATAATGTTAAGTCCGGTTTAGAATACACAACTCAATATAATCAGCAATTTATCGATACATTAAAAGAGATTGAGAAGAATGAAAATGTTGATTTATCAAAAGAAATTGATAAGGTAAAGGCAGCTAATAATCGAATTAATGAATCATTAAGGTTAGTTAATCAATTAAGCAATGCATTAAAGAATGGTAGTTCAGGAACTGCTGAAGCCACTAAATTACTAGATCAACTGTCAAAACTAGATTCATCATTATCATCATTTAGAGATTATGTTAAAAAAGATCTTAACAGCTCTTTAGTATCAATATCACAACGTATTATGGATGAATTGAACAAAGGGCAAACGGCATTGTCTAATGTTCAGTCTAAGCTAAATACAATTGATCAAGTCATCAACAGTGGTCAATCTATTTTAAAAAATGGTAAAACACGTATTGATCGCTTGCAAACAGTATTACCAAGTATTGAACAACAATACATTAGTGCTATTAAAAATGCTCAAGCAAACTTCCCGAAAGTGAAAAGTGATGTAGCGAAAGCTGCTAACTTTGTGCGCAATGACTTACCACAGTTGGAACAGCGATTAACCAATGCGACTGCAAGTGTGAATAAAAATTTACCAACGTTATTAAATGGTTATGATCAAGCGGTAGGATTACTAAATAAAAATCAGCCACAAGCGAAAAAGGCTTTATCAGATTTAGCTGATTTTGCACAAAATAAATTGCCAGATGTTGAAAAAGATCTGAAAAAAGCGAATAAGATTTTCAAGAAGTTAGACAAAGACGATGCAGTCGATAAATTAATCGACACACTTAAGAATGATTTGAAAAAGCAAGCGGGTATTATTGCAAATCCTATTAATAAGAAGACTGTTGATGTTTTCCCAGTTAAGGATTATGGATCAGGGATGACACCATTCTATACTGCATTATCGGTATGGGTAGGTGCACTCTTGATGGTAAGTTTATTAACGGTTGATAATAAACATAAGAGCTTAGAGCCAGTGTTAACGACAAGACAAGTATTCTTAGGTAAAGCAGGATTCTTTATAATGCTTGGTATGTTGCAAGCACTCATTGTATCGGTTGGAGATTTGTTAATCCTAAAAGCAGGAGTTGAGTCACCTGTATTATTCGTACTTATAACGATTTTCTGTTCGATTATTTTCAACTCAATCGTATATACGTGCGTATCATTACTTGGTAACCCAGGTAAAGCCATTGCAATCGTATTGCTTGTATTACAAATTGCAGGTGGTGGGGGTACATTCCCAATTCAAACGACACCACAATTTTTCCAAAACATTTCACCATACTTACCATTTACGTATGCCATTGATTCATTACGTGAAACAGTAGGCGGTATTGTTCCGGAAATCTTAATTACAAAATTAATTATATTAACGTTATTTGGCATAGGATTCTTCGTTGTAGGTTTAATTTTAAAACCTGTAACAGATCCATTGATGAAGCGCGTATCTGAAAAAGTTGACCAAAGTAACGTTACAGAATAAAAATTAAATCCACACATTAGGGTTATAGCTCCTTAATGTGTGGATTTTTATGTTTTTAGACAGAAGAGATAGTAATTTCTGTCTTTTATGGGACGGGTGTTATCATTGCTATTATCCAGGATGACTTACTATAGCACTAATATTACCGACAAGGTGAATATCCTCGTCTTCCGTAGTTAAAATAAAGCTAGAACCTTTTTGGATGTCATAGTGCTTATCGTTTACTGCTAAAGTGCCAGTACCATCGATAATTGTAACTAAGCAATAAGCATGTGGTTTATTGAATTTTAAATCTCCATGAATATCCCATTTATATACTGCAAAATATTGATTATCTACAAATTGAGTTACAGTGTGTGTGTCGATGTGAGTTGTTATAGGAGTAGTATTTGGTTCATGATTGCCTAATTCAATCACATCTTTACTTTGCTCTAAGTGCAAATCACGCAATTGACCATTTTGATCTCGTCTATCATAGTCATAAATACGGTATGTCGTATCGGATGATTGTTGTGTCTCTAAAATTAAAATACCCGAACCAATGGCATGGACAGTGCCAGCAGGAACATAATAAAAGTCACCGGGCTTAACAGGTATACGTTTGAAAAGACTGTCAAATTCATGATTATCAATCATGTCGATTAACGTTTGTTTATTATGTGCATGTACGCCATATATAATTTCAGCACCTGGGGCTGCATCTAATATATACCAACATTCTGTTTTACCTAGTTCGCCTTCGTGTTTTAAAGCGTAATCATCATCCGGATGAACTTGAACAGATAATTTATCATTGGCATCTAATACTTTAGTTAGCAGAGGGAAACTATCTCGTGAATCATTATCGAATAATTCACGATGTTGTGACCAAAGTTGATCTAGGGTCATATCCTTGTATGGACCATTGATAATTGTATTAGGGCCATTTGGATGTGCAGAAATTGCCCAGCATTCACCAGTTGTTTCATTAGGGATATCATAGTTAAATGCTTTTAATGCATGACCGCCCCAAATTCTGTCTTTAAAAACGGGTTGTAAAAATAATGCCATAGTTAAAACTCCTCTATATTTTCATTAATAAGTTATAAATTTCTGTAGTACTGTTTGCATTAATTAGTGATTGGCGCGTCTCATCATTCATTAACGCTTTAGATAAGCGCTGAAGTATTTTTAAATGTGTATCCTGACTGTTGTTTGGTACGGCAATTAAGAAAATCAATTGAGGTAGACTACCATCTAGACTTTCCCATTTAACACCATGATTATTTTTCATAACAGCTACAATCGGTTGTTTTACAACATCAGACTTTGCATGTGGAATGGCCACGTTCATGCCAATAGCTGTCGTAGACTCCATTTCACGTTCTAGGATTGCATTTTTTAAATGCGATGTGTGCTCTACATAACGGCACACTTTAAGTTGATGAATCAACGTATCGATTGCTTCGTTTCGAGACATGTTATGATCAGCAATAATGATAGTTTGTTGATCAAACACATGAGAAGGTTTATTGAGATGTGAATGTTTCGCGGTGTTATCTACATTGTCAACCTCTGTATCATGTTGTGTTATATCTGTAGCATGAAGTTGCGTGTGTTGCGCTGGTGCATCTACTGCTATAACTGGTGTGCGACGTTTTAATAATAGTACAGTAATCATTGTGACAAGACTACCTACTATCACTGCAAAGATAAACCATAATATATGATCAATACCACCTAATACAGCCACGATTGGACCTCCATGTGCGACTCTATCGCCGACACCACCAATGGCTGCAATGACTGATGCAATCATTGCACCAATGATGTTTGCAGGTATAATGCGCAATGGATCTTGCGCTGCGAAAGGAATAGCACCTTCAGTAATACCAAATAGTCCCATAGTGAAGGAAGCCTTACCCATTTCTCTTTCGGAATGATTGAATTTATACTTTTGAACAAACGTTGCTAAACCAAGACCGATTGGTGGTGTACATACAGCAACTGCGACCATACCCATAACGGCGTAATTACCTTCAGCAATAAGTGCTGAGCCAAATAAAAATGCTACTTTGTTTACTGGACCGCCCATATCGAAGGCGATCATCGCACCTATAATCATCGCAAGTATAATAATATTAGCACCTTGCATACTTTTTAACCAGGTTGTTAATGCCTCAAAAATATTAGAAATTGGTGCACCGATTAAAAATATAAATATCAATCCTACAACGACCGATGAAATAATGGGAATAATAATGATAGGCATAATTGGTGCCATCGCTTTTGGAACTTTAATATCTTTAATCCACTTTGCGATATAACCTGCTAAGAAACCAGCAACAATACCACCTAAAAATCCTGCACCTGCATCACTGCCATAAAAACTACCGTCAGCAGCGATAGCGCCGCCAATCATACCAGGAACAAGACCGGGCTTGTCAGCGATACTAACAGCGATATATCCAGCTAGTATTGGGACCATAAATTTAAAGGCCAAACTACCAATGTTTTCAATGGATTTCCAAAATGAATCATCTGGGATGACTAATCCTTTTGATGTCGTTTCACCGCCTAGAGTCAGCGCGATGGCGATAAGGAGTCCACCAACTACGATAAAAGGAACCATAAACGATACACCGTTCATTAAATGTTGATACACCATTTGAATACCACTTTTAGACTTACCGCGATCTTTCGAATGATAATTTGTTTCAGATTGATAAATAGGCGCATCTTGATTAATGATACGTTGAATTAGACCTCTCGGATTATGAATCCCTTCGCGAACATTTTCATTAATCAACCGTTTACCAACAAATCTGGACAGATCAACTTGTTTATCAGCTGCAATTATGACGCCGTCAGCTTCTTCGATGTCTTGCGTAGTTAAAACATTTTCAGCACCAACACCGCCCTGTGTCTCTACTTTAATATCCACACCCATTTCTTTTGCTACCTGCTCAAGTTTTTCTTGAGCCATATATGTATGTGCAATGCCATTTGGGCATGAGGTAATAGCTACAATTTTCATAAAATCATCTCCTTTTCTATATTGTAAGCGTATTCTCGTTACTAAAAAAAAGAATAATTACCGTTACTAGTGGCAATTATTCTTGTAAGTATTCAAATAACTGTTGCTTTAAACTATGATCATCTAAACTACATAAATGGTTCACTGAATCATCATCCAAGTTAGCAATTAATTGCATCATTTGTTTTGTAAAAGCTGTGTCTTTTTGTGAAATTGCTAAGAAAAAGACGAGTTTGACATCGTGTTGTCGCCATGGAAAAACATCTTTTGTGCGAAAAATAAGCACATGTGATTGTAAAACTTTTTCAGGATCTCCATGAGGAATCGCCATAAAATTACCTATGTATGTAGAAGATGATTTCTCACGCTCTAAAGCTGATTCGATATATCCTTCTACAATCGCATGATGTGCTTGTAATATTTTTTGAGCTTCTTCAAAAATTTGCACTGTATGTCGTGGTTTTTGTTCAGTATTTACGACAAGGAAATTGACAGTGTCCATATGATGATGTGCTTGAACCGGATTTTGTTTTTGCTTCACAACGTGTATGATTTTGTGACGGTCATCCTCAGAAAATAATGGTGCAACCTTGATAGTCGTTAGGTGCTTAGGAAGTATGTTTAGCGTTTGTTTTGGAATATCATGGGTCGTTATTAATAAATCTACATTGTCAAAGTGATAGTGTGTTATATTTTCTAGTTTAATCGTATTTATCACTGACAACTCTTCGGACAAGTTATTTATTTTAGTTTCTAAAAAATTCGACACACCTAGACCATAATAACAAGCAATGACTACATTTAATTGTGTTTTGGTACGACGCTCGATGGCAGCTTGAAAATGAATTGTTAAAAAGGCAATTTCATCTTCGCTCATCTCTATATCAGTATCAATTGCTAATTTATCAATCGCTTCAAAAAGTGTGTTGAACACAAAGGGATAAAGTTTTTTAATCTCTATAACTAAAGGATTGTTTAAATAAATGTTTTGAGTGATACGTAAATATGCTTTACTAAAATGATTATATAAATTTTGTTGTAAAATCGAATCTTCATTGAAAGGTACATGAAT
>OKOF01000128.1_pt1 | contig 24777 bp, 22 predicted proteins | sample 1614051 | NCBI WGS metagenome assembly OKOF01 (sample SAMN04436902, study PRJEB24849) | human gut metagenome | biome: human gut; feature: NICU; material: stool | host: Homo sapiens | place: USA: Saint Louis, MO | collected 2012-03-21
CTTTATATTTTTGTATAAATTAGTAATATATTTAATAGTTGATATTCGCAAAAACCTTAAACCCTAAGTCCTAATCCACATACAAAACTTTCGACATCAATCAAAAAACGCATGCTATAAATTAGAGTCTCTAATCAATAACATGCGTTCTGAAATAACTATATTCAGTTTTATTCCGGCTTTGGTAGTTTGATAATAAACGTTGTGCCTTTTCCTAATTCGCTTTTAACATCAATGGAACCACCATGCTCTTCGATAATCATTTTACAAATGAACAAACCTAAACCGGTACCTTGTTTACCTCGCGTTCTCGCTGCATCAACTTTATAAAAACGATCAAATACTTGTTGTAAATGTTCTGGTGCAATGCCTGTGCCTGTATCTTTAATGTATAAAATATCTTCGCTTTCATTTTCATCACAAGTAATTGCAATTTCATCACCAGGTTTCGTATAACGTGATGCATTATCAATTAAGTTCGTTAGTACTTGGTCCATTCGATCCATATCATAACTCCAAACACGCTTCTTACAATAATTAAAAGTCATATTTAGACCTAAATCATCAGCTTGTTGGCGATACTTAATTTTCATCTTATCTAGTAACGCTGCAATAGGCTGAATTTCTTTATTTACGGATAACCCTTCAGCATCCATGCGAGCGACATTTAACAATTCATTAACTAAACGATTTAAACGTTTCGATTCATCAAGGACAATGGCAAGCGATTCTTTTATTTCATCCGGTTCTGTAACAATACCATCTACAATTGATTCAGTATAGCCTTGAAGTAATGATATCGGTGTACGTAATTCATGTGATACATTAGCAATGAAATCTTTCTTCATTTGATCTAGATTGTGCTCATTAGTCATATCACGAACTGTCACAACAACGCCACTTTTACCTCCCTGTTCAATCTTGTCGATATAGCTTGTGGTCACAACAAAGAATCGTGCATTCATTTCTAAATCACGCATTTCAGTTTGTTTTGATTTAAAAGTATCTTCAATTTGTCTTAATAAGAAAGCTTTGGCATCTTCATCAATATTGTCCATAATATCATTCGCCATCTTATTCGATAAGATAATTTGTCGACTCTCATTAATACCTAGGACACCTTCTACCATAGAGTTAATTAAGCTGTCTCTAATATTTTTAGATGTGGATAATGCGTCGACATGCTCTTCGATTTCTGTACTCATCTGATTAAATGCCTGTGATAATTGACCAATTTCATCTTTCGTTGTGACAGAAGGTTTATAAGAGTAATCCCCTTCAGATACACGTGTAGCTTGGTCTCTTAAACGTCTTAAAGGTTTTGTAATTCTTGACGATAAGAAAAACGCAAAGACTGTTGTAATTGTTAAGAAAATAACAGCCGTAATTATAGTGATAATCGTAATAGCATTATTTGTATCTTCGATTGATTTCAAGTCTTTATATATAAAGACTCCACTATATTTGCTATGACTATTCTTCTGTGCTTTTGTTGGATAGCCTAACAAAATATATGTTTGAGATGAGCCCTTTTCTTTAATCGTTACATTTCGAGTAACAGATTTACCTTTATCAAACACATCGTCAAAATGGTCGTTGTTGACTACTTCATTCAACATTTGCTTTTTAATATTAGAAAGCGAAGCCGTTGATTGACGATGTTTATTATTTATAATCATTAACCCACCAGGGTTTTCAATTAATGTTTGACTATATTTGATTGCTTCTTCTTTATTGTGCGATTGTTCGACCAGTGAACTAATTCGTCTAGCATCTTCTCTTATGGCATTTTCGGTTTCTTGTGTGAAATAGTATTGCATAAAGGTAATTAACGCAATACTTAATAAAATTAAAACTGTCGTCACTATTAAAATAATAGTTAACCACAGTTTAATTACGACACTATTTAGCCGGCTCATCATTAGATTTAACCTCAAATTTATACCCAACGCCCCAGACTGTTTGAATCATATGCGCAGCTTCGCTAGACACACGATTCAACTTTTCTCTAAGTCGTTTAACATGAGTATCAACTGTTCTTAAATCACCATAGAATTCATAATGCCAAACTTCTTTTAATAATTGTTCACGGTCAAATACTTTATTTGGTGTTTTAGCTAAATATATTAATAATTCGTACTCTTTAGGAGTCAAATTAACTTCTTGATTATCAGCAAGTACGCGATGTGCATCATTATCTATTTCTAAATGTTTAAATTCAATCACATCACGTGCGTGAGGTTCGCTTTGTTCTACAGTTGTAGATTGCGTTCTTCTTAGAAGTGCTTTAACTCTTAAGACTACTTCTCTTGGTGAAAATGGTTTGACGATATAATCATCTGCACCAGACTCAAAACCTTCAACACGGTTTGTTTCTTCACCTTTAGCAGTCAACATAATAATCGGTGTTTGTTTATGTTCACGCAATTTAGTTGCCACCTGGATACCATCCATTTCAGGCAACATTAAATCTAGTAGTATGCAAGCATAATTATTCTCCATTGCAAGTTCATAAGCCTCTTGGCCATTACTTGCCTCATGGATTTCAAAAGATTCTCTTTCTAAATACATTTTAAGTAACCTTCTGATTCTATCCTCATCATCTACGATAAGTATTTCGTTCGACATACAGGTCATACCTCCCACACATGCTTTTCTTTACAAAAGTATTATATCACAGGAAAGCGCATACAGTTATTAAAAACCTAAAATTTTGTGAAAAAATTCTCAAACTTTGTGATAAATACATATTTTATTTAATTATTTCCCATGTTCTGCTAAATGACGCATCACTTTTACTTCATGAGGCGTCAATACACGTCCTTCACCAGCATTCAAACCGACAACATTTAAAGGCCCATATTCAATACGAGACAGTTTCGTCACTTGATGACCAAAATGTTCGAACATTCTTCTGACTTGACGATTACGACCTTCTGTTATTGTAATTTCAACCAATGTTGTGTTTTTATCTTTATCTTGTTTCTTAACTTTCACTTCAGCCGGTTGCGTCATACCATCTTCTAATTCAATACCTTTTTCTAGCGCTTTCACTTCTTCTCTCATTAAGTAACCTTTTAATTTTGCTACATATTTCTTCTTAATTTGATATCTTGGATGTGTCATTAAATTAGTAAATTCACCATCATTTGTAAGTAATAACAATCCAGAAGTATCATAGTCTAAACGACCAACAGGATAAATACGCGCTTCTATATCTTTAAAGTAATCAGTAACCACTGTACGTCCTCTATCATCTGATACACTTGTTATCACTTGTGTTGGCTTATGGAATAATATGTAAATCTTGTCCTCTTGTTCAATTTTAATACCTTCAACTTCAATCGTGTCTGAAGGCTTCACTTTTGTTCCTAATTCAGTGACAGTTGTACCATTCACTTTCACTTTTCCTTCAGAAATTAAAGTTTCTGCCTTACGTCTTGATGTATAACCACTGTTCGCTATACGCTTTTGTAATCTCTCTAATTCTTTAGTCATTATTTTCTCCTTTTTGATTGACTAGATTGCTGAAAAAAACATCCATTTCTTCATCGTCTTCTTCAGTTGTTGGCAAATCATCTATACTTGAAATACCAAATACATTTAAAAATAAATCAGTAGTGATTAATTGTTGGCTACGCTGTTCATTGACCACTTTAGCCTCAACTAGTCCTTTGGCAATCAATGTTTTAACTGCACCATCTGAATTGATACTACGAATTAATTCAATATCACTTCTTGATAATGGTTGGTTATAAGCAATAATTGATAGTACTTCCATTGCTGCTTGTGATAATTTCATTTGTGACTTTTGTTCAATTAATTGTTCAATGTACGTTGCCGCTTCTTTTTTAGTCGTTAAAACATACGTCATTCCAAATCGTTGTATTATTAATCCATGTGATGAATAATTTTCAATTAATTCTACGAGTTGGTCTTTCGATATATCTAAAATTTCTAATAGCTGTTTTTCATCTAAACCTTCATCGCCAGCTGTAAATAATAGCGACTCTAATATACCATGATTATCCAAAATGATAGTTCACTCCTCTAACAATGTTAATATCTTCAAAATTACGTTGTTGCTCAATATTAATTATTCCTGCTTTTGACATCTCTAAAATAGCTAAAAAGTGAGTGACTACTTGTTCAATTGGCTCAGAAAACGTAAACAGACTAAAGAAGTTAAAATGATCTTTATCTTTCAATCTCGATGTCACTTGTTCTGTAGCTTGTTGAATGGTAAATGTCTCTTTTCGGATTTCAACAGATTTAGGTGTATTTAACTCAACTCTATTTTTAACTCTTTGATAAGCTACAATTAATTCAGTTAAGTCAATCGTATGATTTGGATCCCAAGATTCATCTGTTTCCAAATGAGATAACTCTGTCGGTCTTTTTGTAAAATAAAAATCTCTTTCTTCTTTCATGTCATTTAAAATAGCAGTATATTCTTTATAATTTTGATATTCTATTAAACGCCCAACTAAATCTTCACGTGGGTCATCATCAACATCCATATCTGATGTTGATTGTGGTAATAGCATCTTACTTTTAATCATTAAGAGTTCTGACGCTAATACTAGGTATTCACTTGCAATATTAATTTCAAGCTGTTTCATTGCATGAACGTACTGCATATACTGCTCTGTTAATGCTTGCATAGGAATATCATAAATATCTATTTCAAATTTTTGGATAAGATGCAGTAATAAATCTAATGGTCCATTGAAAGCATCTAATTTAACTTCATACATAATATCTACCTCGTATTGCGTCATATGTGCATAATTCTCTAAAATATTATAGCATGAAAATAACTTACTTTTAAATTGGGGTGATAACAAAATGCAACAGGCACTGATAAATTTCTATTATCAATTTCATACTAAGCAACATTATTTCCTATGTCATGACATTTTAGAAGATGCATGGAAAGCTGAAAATAACTACAGTAAGCAAGATGCAGTTGTTAGTTTAATCTTGTTTGCAACTGCTTGTTACCATTATCGCCGCAATAATTTAAAAGGCGCCTATAAGTCTTTTAATAAATCTAAAGAAATAATACAAAATGCTAAAGATAGAGATGCGTTATACCTTAATTTAAATGATTATCAGTTGTTAATTGAGCAACAGATAGCAAAGTTGAATACAGCAAAGCCTTTTTCATCAGTTATATTACCAATAACTCCAGACTTTGAACGCATCATCAAGGCCAACTATCCAGATTATGATTATAATCACGAAACAGCAACAGATCCTTTTATTGTAGACCATCACATGCGGCGTGATCGTTCAGAAGTGATTGCAGCAAAAGAAGAAGCGATTCAATTAAGAAAACATAGACGTAATTAATTAACCAATTTAAAAAAGCCACAATAGCACAGACATTTTTAGTCATGTGTATTGTGACTTTTGAGTTATGGTTCACTTTATGCTCTAGGATGAAATTGGTTATACATTTTTCTAATTTGAGATTTTGAAACATGTGTATAGAGTTGAGTAGTAGATATGTCAGAGTGACCTAACATCTCTTGCACTGCTCTTAAATCTGCGCCATTTTCCAATAAATGTGTCGCAAAAGAATGGCGCAACGTATGTGGCGTTAGCGTCTTTTTAATGTTTGCCTTTACACCATTTTGTTTAATCATTTTCCATATTGCTTGTCGTGATAAAGGTTTACCATGCATATTTAAAAATAAGACTTCGGTAACAGTCTTTTTTAAAAGTTGCGGTCTAATCGTTTCAATATAAGTAGTTAAGTACTCAATGACTGCGTCGCCTAATGGTACAATTCTTTCTTTATCCCCTTTACCAAATACGCGTACAAACCCCATTATTAAGTTCACGTTCTCTAACTCTAAATGTATCAATTCAGATACACGCATTCCCGTTGCGTACAGAAGTTCTAACATCGTACGATCACGATAACCATTAATTTTATTTAAATCCGGCGTTTCTAATAAAGCCAACACTTCGTCAACATTTAAAACGTCAGGCAATTTTTTGTCATATTTTGGTGAATCTAATAATACCGTTGGATCTTTCGCCGCATATTTTTCTCTTATAGCAAATTGATGAAAACTACGGATTGTTGAAATAAATCGCGCAATAGATTTAGCAGATTGCCCTTGGTCTATTAAATGCCCCAAACACTCTTGAATTAATTGTCGATCTATAAAATCAATATGCGAGATATGATGTTCAGTCATATAATCTTGATACTTTTTCAAATCACGTCTATAAGCACCAATTGTGTTAGAACTTAGTCCTTTTTCAATTTGTATAAAGCGCAAATATTCTTCAATAATTGTTTCCATAACCACACCTCTAAAAAAAGCGAAGGTTAATTTAACCTACGCAATTTACTATCCTTTACCTTTAGCTTGGCACGTTTCACACACACCATGGAAAGTTAAACGATGATCTAAAATTTTAAAATTGAACTCATTTTCAACTCGATTTTCAACTTCTGGTAACAAATCTTCATCGATTTCATCTACACGACCACATTCCATACATACTAAATGATGGTGGAAATGTTTTGCGCCTTCTTTTCTTAAATCAAAACGAGCGACGCCATCACCAAAGTTAATTTTGTCGACAACTTTTAGTTCAGCTAACAACTCTAACGTTCTGTATACTGTCGCCAAGCCAATTTCAGGCGCTTTGTCTTTTACTTTCAGATATACGTCTTCAGCACTTAGATGATCTTTTTCATTTTCAATTAGAACTCTAACAGTAGCTTCGCGTTGTGGCGTTAGCTTATATGATGATTGTTGTAATTGTTGCTTAACGCGATTTAATCGTTCTTCCAACGATGTCCACTCCCCTACTAATAATTAAAATCATTACAAATTATTTCAAACTTCACAATTAAAACTAACAGTTTTCTCAATAAAATGCAAGCTTTTCTCATTTGTTATTTAGAATGATTATAATTTAATAATAGGTGTTGCAATGCAATGATAGTCTTCGCATCTTCTATTTCTTTATTCATTAGCATCGATTTAACATTCTCAATCGGAACTTTAATGACTTCGACAAATTCATCTTCATCTAAGTGAACTGTGCCTTCTTCTAAATTATCCGTAAAATATATTGATAATTGTTCATCACAAAAACCTGGTGAACCATACATATCTACAACATGTGTTAACTCTTTGGCAATATATCCTGTTTCTTCTTCTAATTCACGCTTAGCCGCTTCGACTCTATCTTCATCATCTTCTAATTTACCAGCTGGAATTTCTAACAATGGTTTTTCTACTGGTTTACGATACTGTTTCACTAATAAGACTTCTTTTTTAGGCGTCACTGCACAAACAGCAACTGCACCATTATGATAAACTAATTCTCTTGTTGACGTTTCACCGTTTGGTAATGTCACTGTATGAATTTCTACATCTACAATTTTGCCATTATAAATAACTGTTCGATCAATTGTTTTTTCATTTAAATCCATTATAATCACGTTCCTTTAAATTCATATTATATATTGATACACTATGCTTGTTAGCTAAAGTGTATCGAAAGGAGAACAGACATGCAAAAAAATATATTAAAAAGTGGTATTGCATTATCTGAATTAGGTCTAGGTTGCATGAGTTTAGGTACAGATTTAAAAAAAGCCGAACAAATTATAGATTGTGCTGTTGAAAATGGTATCACTTATTTTGATACAGCAGACATGTACGATAAAGGTGTAAATGAATCAGTTGTTGGTAAGGCACTTCTTAAATATCAACAACGCGATGATATTGTCATTGGTACAAAAGTAGGCAATCGTTTAACAAAAGATGGCAGTACAACATGGGATCCGAGTAAATCCTATATTAAAGAGGCAGTTAAAGGTTCACTAAAGCGTTTAGGTATAGATCATATCGATTTATATCAACTTCATGGCGGAACCATTGATGATCCATTAGACGAAACAATAAGCGCATTTGATGAATTGAAACAAGAAGGAATTATACGTGCTTACGGTATTTCTTCTATTCGCCCAAATGTAATTGATTATTATTTAAAACATAGTCAAATCGAAACGATAATGTCTCAATTCAATTTGATTGATAATCGTCCAGAATCATTATTAGATGCAATTCACAACGATGATGTTAAAGTATTGGCAAGAGGACCTGTGTCTAAAGGATTATTAACTTCAAACAGTGTTAATGTGCTCGACAATAAATTTAAAGATGGTATTTTTGATTATTCTCATGATGAATTGGGTGAAACAATAGCCTCTATTAAAGAAATTGAAAGTAATTTATCTGCATTGACATTTAGTTATTTAACATCACATGACGTGCTTGGTTCCATCATTGTAGGTGCAAGTAGCGTCGACCAATTAAAAGAAAATATTGAAAACTATCATACTAAAGTTAGTTTAGATCAGATTAAAACAGCAAGAGCTCGTGTAAAGGATTTGGAATATACCAATCATTTAGTGTAGAAGTCATTTTCAGTAATAAAAACAGCAGTATGAGGCGTTTCATTATAAAAATGCCTTACTGCTGTTGTTTATGTAAAATTCGCTATAATTTATGATTAAGATTGCTCACTTATAATAGTAATTAAAGAGTTGTCCTTACGCATCAGTATTTAGTAATTCCGCCCTGCGGCAGTGCCTTAAGCAAACTTCTGCCACTTCATCTTTTAATAATTTTATTAAAACATCTTTCTATATTTCACTTCGCATGTTAATTCATCATTATTAGTTATTACTTGTACACCCAACACATTTCCTTGCAACACAAGTAGTTTGAATTTTTCACAAGTATAATATAATGTACTGTCTGAAATTTGGTCTACAGAAATATCGCCTAAAATATCCAGCACTGTAAATTCTTCAAATACTGATAGTTGTTCCGCATATCGCACACAAAATCTTACCACACTCTCCGATTGACAGTTCATTGCCATCCCACCTATTTATGCTTTATTTTTAAATAATTTAGGAAAACATCGTTCAAAAAATCTAGGCGCAATTTGATACATTTTCAACGCATGATGCATCCATTTAGGCCGATTAATTTCCAATTGTTTTGTTTTAATGCCATAAATGATATCTTCTGCAAGCTGATTAGCATCAAGCATAATTTTCCCCATCTTTTTAGCATACTTCATTGATGGGTCGGCTTTTTGATGAAAAGGTGTATCAATCGGGCCAACATTAACTGTCATGATATGTAAGTTTGGTGACTCTAGTCTTAAAGCATTCATTAATGCATAAAACCCTGCTTTCGATGCCCCATAATGTGCAGCATTTGCTTGTGTGGAAAATGCAGCTTGACTTGAAATACCTACAATATGTGCGTTAGATGTTAAATATGGTCTCAACACAGTATATAAAACATTAAAACTAATTAAATTAAGCTGATACGTTTCGATCATTTCTGAAAAACTATGGTCTGAAATAGATTTGAAATAACCTAAACCTGCACTATAAATGAATCCATCGAATAATGTATTGTCTTCAAATTGCAGTGCCTGTATCGACTTCAAATCATTTAAGTCACAAGGAATAACATTTATAGTTTTCCCCAATTCCTGGTCAAAGATTCTAGTTGCTTTATCAACATCACGCACCAACAACGTTACATGCACTTTATTTTCTAGTAACTTTCGGACAATCGATAAACCTAAACCACTCGTACCACCAGTCACTATAAAATGTTGTCCTTTCATCAATTAACCTTCCTTTTCCATTATATAGAATGCAATTTATCAACTTTACATAATTGAGACAAGTTGATTATCTTTCCTAATATATATACAATAATAAGAAAATATAACATACAAATCAAAAACTAAAGGGATGTGACGTTAATGAAACTCGTATTTTATGGAGCTGGTAATATGGCACAAGCTATATTTACAGGAATTATTAACTCAAGCAACTTAGATGCCAATGATATATATTTAACAAATAAATCTAATGAACAAGCTTTAAAAGCATTCGCTGAAAAACTAGGTGTTAACTATAGTTATGATGATGCGACATTATTAAAAGATGCAGATTATGTATTTTTAGGTACCAAACCACATGACTTTGATGCTCTAGCAACACGCATCAAACCACATATTACAAAAGACAATTGCTTCATTTCAATTATGGCAGGTATTCCGATTGATTATATTAAACAACAATTAGAATGCCAAAATCCAGTTGCTAGAATTATGCCAAACACAAATGCGCAAGTTGGACACTCAGTTACTGGCATTAGTTTTTCAAACAACTTTGACCCTAAATCTAAAGATGAAATTAACGATTTAGTTAAAGCATTTGGTTCAGTAATTGAAGTATCAGAGGATCATTTACATCAAGTAACAGCTATCACCGGAAGCGGCCCAGCATTTTTATATCATGTATTCGAGCAATACGTTAAAGCTGGTACGAAACTTGGTCTAGAAAAAGAACAAGTTGAAGAATCTATACGCAACCTTATTATAGGTACAAGTAAGATGATTGAACGTTCAGATTTGAGCATGGCTCAATTAAGAAAAAATATTACCTCTAAAGGTGGTACGACACAAGCTGGCCTTGATACATTGTCACAATATGATTTAGTATCTATTTTCGAAGATTGTCTAAATGCTGCCGTCGACCGTAGTATTGAACTTTCTAATATAGAAGACCAATAAAAACAAACCCGCCAACACATGTATGCATCATCGCAAGCACTGTGTTTGACGGGTTATTTTTATAAATTTTTACTATTTGGCAAGCATTGTTTATTACTTTGTCATTAGATTTTAAAACTATCAAAATCTTTCACAAAATTAAAATTCGGCGTATCTTCATTTTGTATCAATGTTTGATAAATTTCATTTATATCTTCTGTATTATAGCGATTGCTCAAATGTGTAATCAACGTACGTTTAACATTGGCTTCTTTTATCAATGCAAATACGTCTTCAATATGGCTATGATGATAATTGTTGGCTAAATGCTTTTCACCATCTATATAGGTCGCTTCATGTACCATCACATCAGCATCTCTAGAAATCACACGTTCATTAGAACATGGTTTTGTATCACCAAAAATTGCTACAATTGGACCCTGTTTGGACTCACCTCTAAAATCTTTTGATTGATAAACTTGACCATTATGTTCAAATGTATCATGAGATTTTACTTCTTGATATTTAGGACCTGGTTCAAGACCAATGTTTTTTAACGCTTCAACATTGATTGTACCTGTAGTTTCAGGTGCCATTACTCTATATCCATATGATGGAATACCATGATTAAGTAAATGCGCCTCTACAGTAAAACCATCATGATGATATGTTAGATGATCATCGATTTCAATATATGTAATTGGATAGTTTAAATGTGACTCTGATAAATTCATAGACATTTCCACATATGCTTTAATTCCTTTTGGTCCAACTAATGTAAGCGGCTTTTGTTCACCGCCCTGAAAAGAACGACTAGAAAGTAATCCTGGCAAACCAAAAATATGATCGCCATGCATATGAGTAATAAATATATGTGTCACTTTTCCTAATTTAATTGCATGATGTAAAATTTGGTGCTGTGTACCTTCACCAACGTCGAAAAGCCATATGGAATTGGAATATGGTTCTAAATTTAAGGCGATTGCTTGTGTATTTCTCTCTTTTGTAGGCAAACCTGCACTCGTTCCAAAAAATGTAACTTCCATATATGCCCCTCCTTTTCTTCAATTCATTTTATCATAAAATTTGTATCAATTTAGTTTTAATTTATACTTGAATCAAAATCTGTTAAAAATTCGTCTTTGCTAGTTAATTTTTCTAACTTTAACGTAGACATAACTATATAAATTTTGATAATTACGTTATACTTATCATTAATAAGTATCACATTAAACATGATACATGAATCGATATTTCATTTAAGACACTGCATACTGTCGAGCATATTGAATGACCTGCTGAATGGATTATCTTATAATAATAAATCATATATCTAATTAAGAATTGAGGTTTTAATCTTGAGTACTAAAAACAAACACATCCCTTGTTTAATCACAATCTTTGGTGCAACTGGTGACTTAAGCCATCGTAAGTTGTTTCCATCAATATTCCATCTCTACCAACAAGACAATTTAGATGAACATATTGCCATCATCGGTATTGGACGTCGTGACATTACTAATGATGATTTCCGTAATCAAGTAAAATCATCAATTCAAAAGCACGTAAAAGATACAAACAAAATTGACGCGTTTATGGAACATGTCTTCTATCATAGACATGATGTTAGTAATGAAGAAAGCTATCAAGAATTATTAGATTTTAGTAATGAATTAGACAGCCAATTTGAATTAAAAGGTAATCGACTATTCTATTTAGCAATGGCACCACAATTCTTTGGCGTTATTTCTGATTATCTAAAATCTTCTGGTCTTACTGATACAAAAGGATTTAAACGCCTTGTTATCGAAAAACCATTCGGTAGTGATTTAAAATCAGCCGAAGCATTAAACAATCAAATTCGTAAATCATTTAAAGAAGAAGAAATTTATCGTATTGACCACTATTTAGGAAAAGACATGGTTCAAAATATCGAGGTATTACGTTTTGCGAATGCGATGTTTGAACCATTATGGAATAACAAATATATTTCAAACATCCAAGTTACATCTTCTGAAATACTAGGTGTTGAAGATCGTGGTGGTTATTATGAATCAAGTGGTGCGCTAAAAGATATGGTGCAAAACCACATGTTACAAATGGTTGCATTATTAGCTATGGAAGCACCTATTAGTTTAAATAGTGAAGATATCCGTGCTGAGAAAGTAAAAGTACTTAAATCACTGCGTCATTTCCAATCTGAAGATGTTAAAAAGAACTTTGTTCGTGGTCAATATGGCAAAGGCTATATCGATGGTAAACAAGTTAAAGCATACCGTGATGAAGATCGCGTTGCAGATGACTCTAACACACCTACATTTGTTTCAGGTAAATTAACAATTGATAACTTTAGATGGGCTGGCGTACCATTCTATATCCGTACTGGTAAACGTATGAAATCTAAAACAATTCAAGTTGTCGTTGAATTTAAAGAAGTACCAATGAACTTATACTATGAAACTGATAAACTGTTAGATTCAAACCTATTAGTAATCAATATTCAACCAAATGAAGGTGTATCTTTACATCTAAATGCTAAGAAAAATACACAAGGTATCGAAACTGAACCTGTTCAATTGTCTTATTCAATGAGCGCTCAAGATAAAATGAATACTGTAGATGCATATGAAAATCTATTATTCGATTGTCTTAAAGGTGATGCCACTAACTTTACGCACTGGGAAGAATTAAAATCAACATGGAAATTTGTTGATGCAATTCAAGATGAATGGAATATGGTTGATCCAGAATTCCCTAACTATGAATCAGGTACTAATGGTCCATTAGAAAGTGATTTATTACTTGCTCGTGATGGTAACCATTGGTGGGACGATATTCAATAATTGAATTAAAGCGCACATGTTAAACAAAAATAAATGAGCGAATGACAAGGATTGATTACGAATCAAGTATATCAATTGTTCTATCATTCGCTTTTTTTCTAGACTATATTATGAAATTATATTTTACAATGCCCAAAACTATTTTAATAATCATTGAACAAATGGGTGTATAATTTATAGAAATAATGTAGAATAAAAATAAATGATTGAATTAATTGGAGTGAAAGTTTTGGACGTTATCAAGCAAATACAACAGGCAATTGTTTATATTGAAGATCGTTTATTAGAGCCTTTCAATTTGCAAGAATTAAGTGATTACGTTGGTCTTTCGCCATACCATCTTGATCAATCATTTAAAATGATTGTCGGCTTATCTCCAGAAGCTTATGCACGCGCGCGTAAAATGACACTCGCTGCAAATGATGTGATTAATGGTGCTACACGACTAGTAGATATCGCTAAAAAATATCACTATGCAAATTCAAATGATTTTGCAAATGATTTTAGTGATTTTCACGGCGTATCACCTATTCAAGCTTCTACTAAAAAAGATGAATTACAAATTCAAGAGCGATTATATATCAAATTATCAACTACTGAGAGAGCACCCTATCCATACAGATTAGAAGAGACAGATGATATTTCATTGGTTGGATATGCACGATTTATAGACACTAAGTATTTGTCACATCCTTTTAATGTTCCGGATTTTTTAGAAGACTTGCTCATTGATGGTAAAATTAAAGAGTTACGACGATATAATGACGTTAGTCCATTTGAACTATTTGTTATTAGTTGTCCTCTTGAAAATGGTTTAGAAATATTTGTAGGTGTACCAAGTGAACGTTATCCTGCACACTTAGAAAGTCGATTTTTACCTGGCAAACATTGTGCGAAATTCAATTTACAAGGTGAAATTGATTATGCAACTAATGAAGCTTGGTACTATATTGAATCAAGTTTGCAGTTAACATTGCCATATGAACGAAATGATTTATATGTTGAAGTGTACCCTCTCGATATTTCATTTAATGACCCATTCACTAAAATTCAGCTTTGGATTCCTGTTAAACAGAGTCCTTATGACGAAGATTAAATAATTAAAAACAAAGAAGCCCCCTAATAAATCTATAGGTCTACAAATGGCCTTAGATTCTATTAGGGGGCATATTAATATGTTAATTTAGTTCGATAACACATGCTTCATATGGAAGTAACTGTTTTAAATTAACTTTGGCATCATAATTAAATAGCTTCACTTCTCCATGACTTATATCAAATGGTACAGTTAATTCTGCTTCGTGGTTAGTAAGATTACCTACAATAAGAACTTGCTTTTCATTTAATGTTCTCGTGTATGCAAAAACTTGTGAATTTTCAGCATCTACTAAATCAAATTGACCATATACGTATACATCATTAGACTTTCTTAATTGAATTAAATCTTTATAAAATTGTAATACTGAATCCTCATCTTCTAATTGTTGTGCAACATTGATAGTTTTATAATTCGGATTCACTGGGAACCACGGTTCACCATTTGTAAATCCTCCATTTAACGTATCATCCCATTGCATTGGTGTGCGAGAGTTATCTCGGTTCTCATCTTTATATTTCGCAAGTAAAGCGTCTACATCTCCACCTTGAGCTTTCACAATTTGATAGTCATTTTTAACAGCAACATCGTTAAATGTTTCAATACTTTCAAATGGATAATTCGTCATACCAATTTCTTGACCTTGATAAATGAATGGCGTACCTTGTTGCAAGAAATAAACTGCTGCATGACTTGTTGCTGATTCATACCAATACTTGTCATCGTCACCCCACGTCGATACACGTCGTGGTTGGTCATGATTTTCAATAAACAACGCATTCCAACCTTTATTTTCAAGTTGTTTTTGCCATCTATTTAATACAGATTTATACGAATTTACATCAAAGTGAGAATCACCACTATTCCACAGTCCCAAATGTTCAAATTGGAATATCATATTAAATTTACCATTTTCTTCCCCGACCCAGTCATCAGCATCATCAGGGCTTACACCATTCGCTTCACCAACAGTCATAATGTCATACTTACTTAATGAGCGATCTTTCATCTCTTGTAACCAAGTTTGTATACCTGGCTGATTCATATCTACATCAAATGCTGGGGCATATGTTTTACCCTCAGGTACAGGTAAGTCACCCGCTTCAAACGTCTTCTTAATATGCGTAATTGCATCTACTCTAAATCCATCAATGCCTTTATCAAACCACCAGTTCATCATTTCGAATACAGCATCTCTAACTTCCGGATTATCCCAATTCAAATCAGGTTGTTTTTTACTGAATAAATGGAAATAATATTGCTCAGTATTAGCATCATATTCCCATGTAGATCCATTAAATATACTTTCCCAGTTGTTAGGTTCAGAGCCATCTGGCTTTGGATCTTGCCAAATGTACCAATCACGTTTGGGATTGTCTTTACTAGATTTGGATTCTATAAACCAAGGATGTTCATCAGATGTATGATTCACAACTAAATCTAAAATAAGCTTCATACCTCTATCATGAACACCTTTTAATAAACGATCAAAGTCTTCCATCGTTCCAAATTCATCCATAATCTCTTGGTAGTCACTAATATCATAACCATTGTCATCATTAGGTGATTTAAACATTGGACTGAGCCAAATGACATCGATACCTAAATCTTTTAAGTAGTCCAATTTATCAATCATTCCAGGTAAATCCCCAATACCATCGTGATTACTATCATTAAAACTTCTTGGATATACTTGATATGCTACTGCTTCTTTCCACCATTGCTTATTCATTTTAAAACTCCTTTGCTATCGCTGTGTTGATTTTCTTATTTTTAATTCTGTATCTATAATGACGAGTTCAATAACATCCTGTGCTTTATTTTTTAATATATTTAAAATTGCTGCACCAGCCTGTTGACCTAACATTCGAGGCTTGATGTCAATACATGTTTGAGGTGGTGACGCAATTTCGGTTAAATAAGAATCATTGAACGTTGCTGTCATTACATCTTTCGGAATTTCAATATTAAGTTCATATAGGACACTTAAAATCGCTAAATGTAACATAGCATCTAACGAAATGATTGCCTGTTTAATATTTGGGTCCTTCAAACGCGTATGCAGATTTTGCATGTAATTAAAAATAACTTCTCTTTCATTACTAGTCTCAATAATTTGATAATTAATTTTATTTTGAGAAGCTATCGTTTCAAATCCTTGAATCCTGTCTTTCGAAACTTCAAAATCGCCTTTTTCTGTAATAAATATTAATTCATCTACACCTTGTTCAATAACATGTCGTGTCAAATTTTCAGAAGCTAATATATTATCATTATCAATGTGTGTAAATTGATGATCTATATCCGATGTAGGCTTACCAATCACAATAAATGGCATGCTTTCATCAATTAACATTTGTTTAATCGGATCATTTTCTTTTGAATAGAGCAGTATAAACGCATCAACCATTCGTTGTTTAATCATTTTATAAACTTCATCCATTAAATCATTCATATTATTTGAGACTGTCGTTTGTGTACCATAGCCATGCTGGTTACACGTTTCAGAAATTCCTAGCAATACATTGATGTAGAATGGATTCAGTCGAATAGGCTCCTCAGAACCTTTTAACACTAAACCAATTTTATATGTTTGGTTTGTAATTAAAGTTCTAGCAGCGGTATTAGGAAAATAATTCAATTCTTCCATAACTTTCTTCACTTTTGAAATTGTCGCTTCGCTAATACGTTGATTTCCTTTTATAACTCTTGAAACTGTCGAAGGAGAAACACCGGCTTTTAGTGCAACATCTTTAATCGTAACCATTTAATCACCTCCTGTTAATCACTGCACTGGAAAACGCTTCCAACCTTTGTATAATATCAGTTTAGTCACACTTTCTAAAAAAGTCAAAAGATTTGTGCAAACGATTGCATAAAACGATAAAAATAAAACCTTCATACTGAAATTCAATCCGAAAATCAATATAAAGGTTTGTATAAAAATTAAAATCGATTGTTTAGTCACTAACTGCAAAATAATTACCTTGGCCATCTTGGAAATTAAATACACGTTGACCATTCATTTCTACTATATCATGCCCAGTTAAACCTAAATCATTTAATTTTGAGTATAATGCATCAAAGTTTTTCTCTTTAAACATTAAAGATGGTGTTCCTAGGTTCACCTCCGGGCTATACTTTTCAATAAATTCTTTTGCCATAATCGTCAATGACGTTTCAGCATCTTTCGTAGGTGATACTTCAACTGCAACATAGTCCTCAGCTAACGGTGTTTCACTTACAACAACAAATTCTAAAATTTCTGTCCAAAATGCTTTCGCTTTTTCAACATCATCAACATATAACATAACTTGATTTAACTTTTCCATAAAATAGTACCTCTATTTCTCTATAGTACATGCTATCATAACACAGTAAATATTTTATTACTTCACAAAATGCTTAAAAATATGGCGGGATGCTTTTAAGGTCAAAGATAATACTTGTGTAATTTTTTATATGTTGTAGCCACATAGAACTTCATTAATCAAACATGTCATCTGGGACATATATCAATGAAATACTTCGTTCAAAGTTTTCGTATTTTCTATGTCAACTTAACTGGGTGTAGCTCACATTGTCCATTAGAATGTATAACTAACATAATAAAATTAATTAAACGTACATGATTTGATTATGGAAGTTACAATCATTTGCGCAATCGAATATTATTATGTTCAAAACTTTACGCTCCAATAACTAAAAAGAAAGTTATACAATGTTTAGTTGCCTAACTTCCTATATTGAATTCATCAGTCCAATTTGACATAGAGCCTATTAAAGCGTGTGCCATTTGAGTGCCACTTTATTTGTATTGTATAGAGAGAAATAAAAAGAAACCTTGCTTTACAAGGTTTCTAGTACGTTATGTTATGTAAATAACAGTTAATTATACCGGTGGTCGGGGTCGAACCGACACTCCACAAGTGGAACGGGATTTTGAGTCCCGCGCGTCTGCCAATTCCGCCACACCGGCTTAATGGTAAACAAAAAACTTCCCTTTGGAAGCAATTATGGAGCGGAAGATAGGATTTACACCTATACCTCATTCCAGGAAGGAATGTATTCTAAGAGTTGAAATACTCCCGCATTATTATTAAATTATGGAGCGGAAGATAGGATTTGCACCTATACCTCGTTCCGGGAAGGAACGTGTTCTAAAAGTTGAACTACTCCCGCATAAACCTGGAGGCGGCAACCGGATTTGAACCGGTGATAAAGGTTTTGCAGACCTCTGCCTTACCACTTGGCTATGCCGCCAATAACTGGGCTAGCTGGATTCGAACCAGCGCATGACGGAGTCAAAGTCCGTTGCCTTACCGCTTGGCTATAGCCCAAGAATGGTGGAGGGGGGCAGATTCGAACTGCCGAACCCGAAGGAGCGGATTTACAGTCCGCCGCGTTTAGCCACTTCGCTACCCCTCCATAAATGGTGCCGGCCAGAGGACTTGAACCCCCAACCTACTGATTACAAGTCAGTTGCTCTACCAATTGAGCTAGGCCGGCAATATGTAAGAATAAATGGTGGAGAATGACGGGTTCGAACCGCCGACCCTCTGCTTGTAAGGCAGATGCTCTCCCAGCTGAGCTAATTCTCCATAAAATGACTCCTACGGGACTCGAACCCGTGTTACCGCCGTGAAAGGGCGGTGTCTTAACCGCTTGACCAAGGAGCCATGGCTCCACAGGTAGGACTCGAACCTACGACCGATCGGTTAACAGCCGATAGCTCTACCACTGAGCTACTGTGGAATAATAATAGAAAATAATGGAGCGGGTGATGGGAATCGAACCCACAACATCAGCTTGGAAGGCTGAGGTTTTGCCATTAAACTACACCCGCTTAATGAAATACGATTATGGGGCGGTTGAAGGGAATCGAACCCTCGAGTGTCGGAACCACAATCCGATGCGTTAACCACTTCGCCACAACCGCCAAAAATAGCGAATGGTTCAGGACAGAGTCGAACTGCCGACACATGGAGCTTCAATCCATTGCTCTACCAACTGAGCTACTGAACCATAATTGTAATGGCGGTCTCGACGGGAATCGAACCCGCGATCTCCTGCGTGACAGGCAGGCGTGTTAACCGCTACACTACGAGACCTATAAAATATTGCGGGAGGCGGATTTGAACCACCGACCTTCGGGTTATGAGCCCGACGAGCTACCGAACTGCTCCATCCCGCGCTAATATTATTTTGAATTACCTAATTAATATACCATAATCAAAAACCTAAAGTCAAGAACTTTTTGAATTTAATTTAAATGTTATCTCTTAAATAATTACTTAAATATCGTAGCAACATGTTCTCTGTTGAACACAAATATTAGTATATTCATTTTTGTAGTATACGTCAACGACATTTTTAAAGTTTTTTGTGTAAAAAAACGCTTCTTATTCCCTTTTATCATATAAGTGTCTAATAGTTGTTATAAATAGTGTTACAGCATTTTAAAAGGTATAGGAATTATAAAGTTTACAACGCCTATACCTTCTGAAAAAGAAATTTAAAAGCTTGCTACAACCGCATGCTCATTCAGTCAACGACTACCAATATAACATTGTAGCCCTAAGACATTCCTTGGCGCTTCAATTACCACATTTTTTTCAAAATCAGCAGCTACCTACAGACACAACATAACACAACAATACATTACCTATCGTGTCATGTAATCTTGCATCCGATCTTGCAACGCTGTAAATGTTTCGAAGCCATCCTCTTCTAAGAAGTGCCCTCCATCTTCCACGATTCGCAAGTTCCCCTCTAATGCATTCATTAACCGTTGTGTCTCTTTATATGAAACGTATTTATCATTTTTAGAACTCAATCCATAAAAATGATCGACTTTCTTCTTAATGTTATCGTAGTCAATTGTCACATTACTTAAGTCGATATCTAAATCAATCTTTTCAGCATCTTCTTTAAAACCTGCAATACTAAAAAAGCCTTCTATCGGCTGATCAATCATTTCAATATATTTTAAAGCTGTAATTGAACCTAAACCATGCGTTACAAAATATGTATCTTTCTTTCGAACGTTAATTTGTTTCGTCATAGCCTCAATCCACTGATCCACTGTCTTCGTTTCAGGTGATTCAAAATTAAATAATGTTACATGGTACCCTTCTAAAGTCAAATTATGTTTTAGCCACTGATACCAGTGATTTCTACTATTTCCATGCATAGAATGTACAATGATTACATCTGTCATCACATTCTCTCCTTTCAACTTACTACTTCTTTTCTATTTAAAAAAATGAATGATTACCTATAATTGTAAAATAAAAACACCTTAATTAGAAATGTTATATCGCAAAGTGACATTTCTAATTAAGGTGCATTGTCATCATTTCAATATCATTCAATAATAGCTAAACCTTCTTCTTCGATTCAGTTTCATGAAATAATTCCCGCTGAAAGTATCATGATTTACACATTACTTCCACCATTATATAACTTAAAAATGACTATATTTCATCAAACATTATCTAAAGGCGTCGCACCTACACCAACTCCATCCAACAATTAACTTACAACTCTGCGATTACTTCTTCAGCAGCAACTTTACCTTGTGTAATACAATCAGGTAGTCCAACCGCTTCAAAAGATGCACCAGTTACTCTAAGTCGTGGATATGTTTGTTTAATATGTGCTTGAATCTGCCTAATTTGTTGAATGTGACCAACATGGTACTGTGGCATACTTTTCGGCAAACGATTGACAATTGTAAATTCAGGATCACCTTTAAATGTCATCATTTGACTTAAATCTCTACGTACAATCGATACTAATTCATCATCTGTATGATCATCAACCACAGTATCACCTGGTTTACCTACATACGCACGAATCAAAACCTTACCTTCTGGTGTAGTAAATGGCCATTTTTTCGATGTCCAAGTACATGCGGTAATGTCAGTATCACTCGTTCTCGCAATCACGAAGCCAGTACCATCATAAGTGTTTTCAATGTCTTTTTCATCAAATGCCAATACAACAGTTGCAACAGTCGTACTATCCATCGTTTTAAAGTAATCAAATGCTGGATCTTGCCCGAACCAATTCAAAAAGACTTGATGAGGTGTTGTCACTAATATTCCATCGAATACATCTTCTAGTTGATTACTGTATACAATTTTATATTGCTTTTGAGATGTAATAATATCATCCACTGACGTATTGTAGCGTATTGTCACACCTTTATTTTTCACATCTTGTTCTAATGCTTCAATAAATGAACTTAAACCATGCTTAAATTGTTTGAATTGTCCTTTTGGTGCGCCAGGATATAATTGTCTTTGTTTCAGACGCTTATTTTTCTCATCCTTCATACCTTTTATCAGACTTCCGAATGCCTCTTCCTTTTCTTTAAAATTAGGAAACGTACTCATCAAACTTAATTTATCAATATCCGTACCATAAATACCACCCATTAAAGGCTCAATTAAATTCTCAAGTACCTCATTACCTAATCTTGCTCTGAAAAATGCACCAACAGAAATGTCACCATCCCGCATTTGAGTAGGTTTTTTAAGTAAATCTAACCCTGCTCTTAACTTTCCAAGTGGTGAAATTAATTTAGTTGTCACAAACGGTTTGATATCTGTCGGAATTCCCATAATTGATCCACCTGGAATAGGATACAATTTGTTTTTCGCAAAAATATAAGATTGTCCAGTCGTATTTGTAACAATATCTTGTTCTAATCCAATATCTTTCGCTAATTCTGTCATAATCGTTTTTCTACCTAAATAAGATTCAGGCCCTAGTTCAATCATATAACCATCTTTACGATACGATTGAATCTTCCCCCCCGGACGATTCGATGCTTCAAAGATGGTTACATCAATATTAGGATCTTGCTGTTTTAAAAAATATGCACTTGATAAACCTGTTATCCCCGCTCCTATAATAGCCACTGATTTAGTCACAACGTTTCACGCTTCTTTCGTCATTAAAATATAGACTTGATTTCATCAACAATTGCACCGATAAATAATGGATGTGTATTCGGCATTTTTGGACGATAATAATTCGCGCCAATGTCATCGCAAACAACTTTACATTCATAATCATTGTCATAAAGCACCTCTAAATGCTCACATACAAAACCTACTGGCGTATATATAAAGTTTTTATACTGATGTTTTTCATATAAATCACGTGTTAAATCTTGTACATCTGGCCCTAACCAAGGTGTACCTGTATTACCTTCAGATTGCCAACCAATCGCGATATGTTCAATATTAGATTGTTCTTTAATTAAAAGCGCAGTATGTTCTAGTTCTTGTGGATATGGATCATTATTCTTTTCGATTAATCCTTTTGGCAAACTATGTGCCGAAACAACTAATACCGTGTCTTTGTGTTCCTCTTCCGGTATTTGAGCTAATGTTTCGTTGACTTTATTCGTCCAATATTCAATAAATTTAGGTTGTTCATAATAATGTTTCACATGTGTAAGTTGAATACCATATTTTGCAGCTTCTTCATCAGCACGTTTGTCATATGATCCTACTGAAAATGAAGAATAATGTGGTGCTAGTACTACAGTGATTGCTTCAGTAATACCATCTTTGTGCATTTGTTCAACCGCATCTTCGATAAATGGTGAAATGTGTTTTAATCCTAAGTATAGTTTAAATTCAACATCTGCATATGCTTTATTTAATGCTGAAACTAGCGCATCAGCCTGGTCATCTGTTGTACCTGCTAATGGTGATAAACCACCTATAAATTCATATCTATCTTTCAAATCTTGAAGTTCTTCTTCAGATGGACGTTTACCATGTCTAATGTCTGTATAATATGGCTCTATGTCACTTTCTTTATAAGGTGTGCCATAAGCCACAACTAATAATCCCATTTTTTTAGTCATTGATAATACCTTCCTTTAAATGAATTATCTTTCATGTGCTTCAATGTAATACTATGATTATCTTTGTGTATATGTGTGTACGAATCCGCTTACTTTACGTAACGTCTCTGGTTGCACTTCTGGGAAAACACCGTGTCCTAAATTAAAGATGTGTTTACCGTTCTCCATACCTTGATCTAATATTGGTTTCAATCTCTCTTCAATGACATTCCATGGTGCTAATAAAATTGATGGATCTAAATTACCTTGTAATGTTTTAGTAACGCCTAATTGTTGAGCCTGATTAATAGACGTTCTCCAATCTAGACCTAATACATCAATCGGCAAATCATTCCATTCATTGATTAAGTGACTGGCACCTACACCGAATAAAATTACCGGCACATCATGTTTTTCTTTAACCTCACTGATTAATCGAATCATATGCGGTTTAATGTAACGTCTGTAATCCTCGACATTTAATGCACCTACCCATGAATCGAAAATTTGAATCAATTCGGCACCTGCTTCGACTTGAGCTGTTACATATTTAACAGATACATCGACTAAATGATTCATTAAAGCAAACCATGTTGCTTCATCTCTATACATCATCGCTTTTGTAAAATTGTAATTTTTTGATGGTCCGCCTTCAATCATATATGACGCTAATGTAAATGGTGCCCCAGTAAATCCTATTAGCGGTACATTTAACTTTTCTTCTGTTAAAAGTTTAATTGTATCTAATACATATGGTACATCTCGTTCGGGGTCTATTTGAGAAAGTTTCTCAACATCTTGAATTGTTTTGATAGGATTATGAATCACTGGACCAATACCCGATTTAATTTCTACATCGACACCAATTGGCTTTAATGGTGTCATAATATCTTTGTATAAAATTGCTGCATCTGTATGATAATTATCAACTGGTAAATGTGTTACATAAGCGCACAACTCCGGCTGATGTGTAATATCGAATAGTGAATATTTTTCTTTCAATTTTCGATATTCTGGTTGCGAACGGCCAGCTTGTCGCATAAACCAAACAGGTGTATGTGTCGTTTCTTCACCTTTAATCATTTTCAAAATTGTATTGTTTTTATTATGCACCATAAAGGCCTCCTAAATTAAAATCATTCTTATCTATATTATCATATCGCTCATTCGTTCGTATTTTCAATAAATAAATGTCATAAAACTGACATTAAATTACACATCATTTGTTTGTGTATTTAAATTTTAAAATCTTGATGGATTATCTCCACATTTTTTTGTCTTGCATGATTTATTATAGTAACTTTAACCGTATATTAATAGTGGTAATGACTAGTTTATCGTCGTAT
>OKOF01000134.1_pt1 | contig 23344 bp, 23 predicted proteins | sample 1614051 | NCBI WGS metagenome assembly OKOF01 (sample SAMN04436902, study PRJEB24849) | human gut metagenome | biome: human gut; feature: NICU; material: stool | host: Homo sapiens | place: USA: Saint Louis, MO | collected 2012-03-21
TCCTCAGTCGGTTTTCCACAATTCTACCAGATTCAGCAGATACTAGACAGGTTCTTAAACAGTATCTGAAACTTGAAAGCTAATAACCACACGCCTTTGGCGTGATTATTAGCTTTCAAGTTTCAGTAACTATGTAAAAGGTCATTGGCAATTTGGTTGTCAATGACCTTTTATCGTCCTTATTTTGATCTTGTTACCTGATGATTAAAGGAAACGGAAACGACTTTTGAAATCGGATGTGGGGCAATCGTAGCCGGATTGCCAACGACGGTCAAATGGCTAGGAACATTTACCAGCACAACGGCACCGGCGCCAACCTTGCTGTATGGCCCAATCTCGATTGGCCCCAGTATCTGGGCATTGGCGCCAATGAAAGCACCCTTTCTGACGTGAGGGTGGCGCCGGCCCTTATCCGTCATACGCCGCGTGCCAAATGTCACACCATGAAGAATGGTGACGTCGTCTTCGATGATGGCGGTTGCGCCAATAACAGTTCCCACCCCGTGATCGATGAAAACGCGTTTGCCGATGGTTGCTTCGGGGGCAATTGTAATTCCAGTAACTTTAGCGGCGTGTTGGCTAATTAAGCCAGCTATGACGAATCGTTGATGACTGGCAAAGAAGTGAGCAATCCGATACCAGAACAGTGCCCGAACCCCGGGATACGTTAGAATCACCTGAAGCAGACTATGAGCGGCCGGATCACGCTTGAGAATGGACCTTGCTGTTTGAAACATCTTGATGGCTCCCCTTTAGTTGATCGAATCCACGTTCCAGGTCGGCTAATAGGTCTTTTTGATCCTCAACGCCGACTGACAGGCGGATTAGTTCGTCCTTGATGCCGTTTTTAAGCCGGATGTCATGGGGGATTGAACCGTGAGTCATCAAGGCTGGAATTTCGATGAGACTTTCAAGAGCGCCCAGACTTTCGGCCAGGGTGATAACTTGGAGTTGTTCGACAAATTGTTTGGGATCCAGACCGGCTTGTAATTCGAACGAGATCATTGCGCCAAATCCATGCATCTGTTTCTGAGCAACTTCGTAATCCGGATTGTTAGGATCGCCAGGATAGTAAATTTTGCTGACCAGCGGCTGATTTTTCAAATAATTGAAGATTGCTTCCGCATTGGCCAAATGAGCCCGCATTCTAAGTGAGAGGGTCTTCATTCCCCGTTGCAATAACCAGCTCTCCTGGGGTGCCAAGATGCCGCCGATGGCATTTTGCAGGTACCCAATTTTTTCGCCAAGGGCTTGATCCTTAGTGACTACCAGGCCGGCAACCAGATCACTATGGCCACCAAGGTACTTAGAAGCACTGTGCAAAACGATATCCACGCCAAGGTCTAAGGGCCGTTGAACGTATGGCGATGAGAAAGTGTTGTCGATAATGCTTAAAATACCACGGTCCTTAGCAATTTTAGCGACGGCAGCGATATCGGTTACCCGCAGCAGTGGATTGGTCGGGGTTTCCAAATAAATGGCCTTTGTGGCGGGGGTGATGGCGGCTTTAACGGCTTGCAGGTCGCGGGTATCAACGACGGTAAACGTCATGCCGAATCGTTTTAAAACCGCGTCAATCAAGCGGAAAGTCCCACCGTAGACGTCATTGCCAATGACGAAATGATCGCCGGCAGAAAATAGTGAGAACACCGTATCGATGGCCGCCGAACCGGAAGCAAACGCAAAGCCAGCGGTGCCGTCTTCCAAATCGGCAATTAATTTTTCAACCGCTTCCCGGGTGGGGTTACCCGAACGGGAATATTCGTATTCGTTTTCACCAATCTTCTGTTGATGAAAGGTGGATGCCATATAGATTGGGACTGATGTTGCGCCTGTGTATTTGTCTTCGCTGATGCCACCGTGAATTAATTTTGTATCAAATTCCATAATCATTGACCTCACTTTTTTAGTTGTTAGATTTAAGTTGATTAGTTGTAAATGTTTTCACTCATGTAACGCTCGCTGCTGTCTGGAAAAACTGTGACGATTGAACTGTTTTCTGGCAATTCATTGGCTACTTTAAGACTAGCTGCTAACGCGGCCCCGCTGGAACTGCCAATGAAGAGCCCTTGTGTTTTGGCCATTTGTTTAACCTGATCAAACGCGTCGTTGTCAGAAATGGTGAGGGTTTCATCAATTTGGACGTCTTTGAAGAAGGGCGGAATAAATTCGACACCAATCCCTTCCGTTTTGTGAAGATAAGCCGGGCCACCATTTAGAATGGAGCCTTCGGGTTCAACGACGACGGTCCGGGTTGCTGAATTCTGTTCTTTCAGATATCGGGCGATGCCGGCAAATGTCCCGCCACTGCCCGCGCCAGCAACGAACGCGTTAATTTGAGCAGGGACGTCTGCTACTAACTCCGGCGCCAAGGTGTGGTAATAAGTCGCTGGATTAGCCGGATTTTCAAACTGCATCGGCACAAAACTGTTTGGGGTCTTCGCTGCCAACTCGCGCGCTTTTTGGATGGCGCCTTTGATTCCTTGGTCGCTCGGCGTGTTGATGAGAGTCGCCCCGAGAGCCTTCATCAGCTGTTGTTTTTCAAAACTAAACTTTTCAGGGACGACGAGGATAGTTGGCAAGCGGTGCTGTTGGGCGGCCAGGGCCACCCCAATGCCGGTATTGCCGGCGGTGGGTTCAATAATGGTGGTTTTTCCTTCAGTCACTTTACCGTGGTCGATGGCGTCTTGAATCATGTACTGACCCAAGCGGTCCTTGATGCTACCGCCGGGATTAAACATTTCAAGTTTGGCGTAAATATGACTGTGGTGAGGAACGTTAATTTGTAGGTCGATCATCGGGGTATGGCCAATGAGTTGGGAAACGGATTGAATAAGCATGGTAAGATCCTTTCTGAATAGTTGTTTTAGCTGTTAGACTGCGATTCAGGAAAGACGATCTTTGGCGATGTTAAATGGCCGGTTGGCTGCAGTGAATAGAAAAAGGGCGCGAAACTCTGAAAAATCAGAATTCTCGCGCCCTTAGTTCAATTCCAGCCAAGTGGACATTGAACTTCTTTAAGGTCATTATTCCTCAAAAAATGTCAATGCTAACAGGCCGAACATCGCCAAAAACGCGTTGTTCGACAGCAACAATTAATCGCATTAAACATTGATTGAGTCATAGTGACACCTCCGAAATTTTTTGTTGCCATAAACATACATAATCCCAGTGGAAGTGTCAAGGATTTTTAAGAAATAAAATGATAAATTGCTGGGAAATTTTATTAATCTGTCACAAAATATGTCAGCTCAGCTTACATCCAATCCAAGCTTTAAAACAAATTCGCTTGATCGCTATATTACTAGTGAGAACCAATTTAAAAAGATTAATTCTAAGGTTAATCCTTATATTACTAATAGAACGTAGACGGATTCTGAAAGGAGGTTTTACAATATTCTTGACATAGAATAATTGAGCACTAGATAAGCTTCATAATAATGAAAATAAATTTGAAAGAAGATTTTATAATGTGGGAAAATATAACGATTTTTATAGGCCAGGCATGGAAATTAGTTTTTGCTGTTCTACACTGGACTAGCACTCATATATCAGTTGGTTGGTTATCATTCGGTGTGGCCTTATTGGCTTTTACAAGAAATAATCATAAAAAGTTACTTCAACAATTCGAATATTCATCTCCTACGCATGATTTTAAAACCACTATTACAGTATATAATGACAGCCTTGGAACCGAGTCCTCTCGTTTCATGGGAATATTAGTTACAACAAAAAAGAACTACTGTTATAGAAAGATGTTGCTACCCTGGTTGATTAAACATACTAAATATGCTGACAAAATATTTCCTTATGACCAAATGATAGATATTCAAGATGATAAAGAACGCCAAAAGCTCAATTTTTTTTCAATCAAAAGTCATGAAGTACGCCCCATCGTTATTGACAGGAAAGAATTTCTGAATCATATTGACCAGAGACTAAGTGACAATCGTAGGGCATTAAAGAACTTTGTTAATAGAAAGCCAGTCTATATGTACTTTATGCATCAAACTATAGCCGGAAAAATAAAGGTGTTTGGCTTAAAGATTGATTATCAGGACCCTATAGGCAAAGACTTGGATATGGAAAAATTAAAAAATAATCTAAACTCCAATTCCATCAACAAAACAAAATAAGTTTCTTGAAGTTACACTTGAAAAATAGAAATCAAAAAGGCCACTAGGGTATACCCTAGTGGCCTTTTTTGGCTTAGTGCTATACCGGTGATTATAAATGTTCATTAGAACTGTCCAAAAGGAAGTGTTGACAATGGCTAAAATAGGTTATGCTCGCGTGAGCTCTAAAGAGCAGCATTTAGATCGGCAATTAGTTGCCTTAAAAGGCGTTGACAAACTATGGATGTAAGCTGATTCCTGAGACAACTTTTAAGAGAGGGTATAATGAATAAATCGTCTCTCAAAAGGAAGGAATTTTTACATGCCAACTCGTTTCGACAAAGAATTCAAAAAAACATTATCAACCTATATAAGCAAGGCGAATCAGCTGCCCAACTGGCCAGAGAATATGGCATTGGCTATTCAACAGTTCATAAGTGGATCCAGGGCCAGGCCAAAACTCAATCCGGTAAATCGCCAGACGAAATCAAAGCGATGGAAAAGCGACTGGCTTCGCTGTCTGAGGAGAACGAAATCCTAAAAAAAGCCCTGGGCTTCCTTGCGCAGAAGTAACCAATATCTTTGATTACATTCACCAAGAAAGCCATCACCACCAGGTAACCAAGATGTGCCGAATCCTCGGTGTTTCCAGAGCTCAGTATTATCGTTATCGATCCCCCAAACCTTCAAAACGCCGGGCCGAAGATGCGAGCTTGAAACAACGGATTCTGCGGATCTTTGCGGAATTTAAGCAGCGATACGGTGTTATGAAGATCCACCATGAATTGAATCTGGAACTTCAACCACTGCAGCTTCGGTGCAGTCCATGACGGATTTCCCGGCTCATGAAGGAACTAGATATCCACTCCGTTACCGTCAATAAGTGGAAAGCGGCTTCGGCTTCCAAAACCAAGGTTGAACAGCGTCCCAACTTGCTTAAGCAGGATTTCTCGACCACTGGTTTAAATCAAAAATGGACCGCTGATATGACCTATATTCAAACGAAGCGTAATGGCTGGTGTTACTTATCAACCATCATGGACCTGCACTCACGACGGATTATCGGCTATTCGTTCTCAAAAAAGATGGATACTGATTTAGTCTTAAAGACCCTTGAAAGCGCGGTTAAAAATCGAACCATTACTGGGGACCTGATTATCCATACGGATTTAGGATCACAGTATACCAGCGATGATTACAATCAACGTTTAACTGAGCTACATATCCGCCACTCATACAGCCGTAAGGGTTGTCCGTATGATAATGCGCCAATGGAATCCTTTCACGCTTCCCTCAAAAAGGAATGTGTTTATCCAGTGCCGGTCTTTGAAGATTATGAAACTGCCGTTGCCGTCCTTTTTGAATATGTGCATGCTTTCTACAATAGGAAGAGAATTCATAGTTCACTGGGCTACCAGACCCCCTTACAAGTTGAAATTGCAACACTTACGAGCCAAATGGCCGCCTGACTTAATGCTTTCCAGGGTTCAAATAAGTTATTAATCGCAATTGATGATTTATTTGAGCTGTGGAAGGTAAACGCGGTTCTGAATGTCTCTTAAAATCTGTCTCAAATATTGACTTCAATCCACCCATGATACTCGACTTATCCAAAACAAATATTTACAGAATTTACGGTCGTACCGACCTGTGAAAAGATATTGATGGTTTGGTGGCCCTAGTCATGGAAAAACACAAAATAAACATGCTCAGTAATACGTTGTTCATCTTCTGGGCACGCATAAGGATTGCCTAAAAGTACTGTATAGGCCGTTTGAATTGGCTTTTTTACTTGAAGATTTTGAGCATGATCAATCTGTTCAAAAAGTATATATAAAATAAAAAGATCGCGTCACAACCAAAGCTGTTATTTTTCCTGTTAATTATACTTAGAGTGATGTATATTTAAATTGTACCATCTATAGTTCTAAACTTTCGAGTTGTAAGCGCAACAATAGTATTGTCATTGGTTAAAAGTTTACTTGAGAGGAGGGAAAAAATGTGACGAGGATGACAGCTAAAGTGGCGAGAACTGGGCATTTGTTCGCGGTCTTATTGATTTTGATGAGTATGTTAACAGGCTTAGTGACAAGTGGCAGTTCAGTTGTGACAGCCACTGCTAACATTCGCCCAACCTATAAAACCAATGCTAATGGTACCTATCCAGAAAATTCGTGGCAGGTCACGGGACAACAAAATGTGATCAATCAACGCGGCGGGGATCAAGTTTCAGGGTGGGATAACAATACAACATGGGATGGTGATGCGACTAATACCACGAATTCTTACCTGAAATTTGGTGACCGCAATAATCCCGATTATCAGATTCGAAAATATGCTAAAGAGACGAATACCCCCGGATTGTACGACGTTTATTTGAACGTCAAAGGCAATACACAGCAAAATGTGAAGCCTGTAGATATTGTCTTAGTTGTTGATATGTCTGGGTCAATGGAGTTCAACAGATATAACACGAATCGAGCCGGTGCTGTTCGTACAGGTGTTAAGAATTTCTTGACATCTATTCAAAACGCCGGTCTGGGTAATTACGTCAATGTTGGTTTAATTGGGTTTTCTAGTCCTGGTTATATCGGTGACGAATCGGGTTATATTAGTGTCAAATTAGGCAAAGCAGGTAATGCCAGCCAGCAACAAGCGATTAATGGTGCATTGAGTCCAAGGTTTCAAGGGGGTACGTATACGCAGATTGGTTTGCGGCAAGGATCAGCCATGCTGAATGCGGACACCAGTGGCAATAAAAAAATGATGATTTTGTTAACTGATGGCGTGCCGACTTTTTCTAACAAGGTGATAAATTCAGAGTGGATAAATGGCACATTGTATGGCACTAATTTTGGATCCAGAAGAGATGAACCCAGCGATACCGCACAACTTCGATGGCCGTACACCGATAGTTCAGGTAATACCATATATGATACTTGGCCCGCAACATTAGGTGAGGCTAAGAAGGCAAAAGATAGCGGTAATGAGGTGCACGCTTTAGGCATTCAACTGGCTGACGACCGCCAATACATGACAAAAGAAAAAATACGCCAAAACATGCAACTTATTACCAATTCACCGGATTTATACGAAGATGCTGATAGTGCTGACGCTGTTGAGGCTTATTTGAACAATCAGGCAAAGGATATTATCAAAAATTTTAATACTGTCACCGATGGCACGATCACAGACCCGATTGGTACGCAATTTCAATATGCAAACAACCAGGCGACCGTTACGAGTGTCGGCAAGCAAACTGTGCCAGCAAGTGAGTTGCCAAGTGCGGCGATCCAAGATGGTCAATTGACGGTGAATCACATGAACTTGGGTCAGAATCAGGAAGTTCAAATCCATTATCAAGTACGGATCAAAACAGAGGATGCTGGCTTCAAGCCTGATTTTTGGTACCAAATGAATGGTGAAACATTGTTGACACCAAAAGCGGGCGCTGCCGCTGTTGACTTTGGGATTCCTTCAGGCAGGGCACCAGCAACTACAGTTTATGTGCAGAAGCAATGGCGCCAGTTAAGCAATCAATCGTTACCGGATACGCTCAACGTCACGGTGCAGCGAAAAGTGGCTGACGGTTCGCTTGATCCAAATTGGCAACAGACCTTAGTCCTTAAAAAAGCTGATAACTGGAAAGCTAGCTTTACGGCACCTGCGTATAACAATCAGGGTCAAAGTTTTTCATATGTCGTTAAGAGTGAAGATGCCTCGGGAATTGATTTGAGTTCGTTTATCAGTTCTCAAAATATGGATCAGCAAACAGCAACGTTGACTTTAACAAATCAGCAGTATGGTTTTCAATTTCAGAAAAAAACAACCGATGGTACTGATTTATCAGCAGATCAGTTGAAGGCCATGCAGTTTAACTTAACCCAGTACAGCGATAATAGTTTTCAACAGGTATCCAAAACCAACGCCATCACGTCAACGGATCTGCAGGCACTAGCGCCGGGGTATTACGGTATTCAGGAAGCTGCAGCACCTACAGGTTATCAACTTGATGGGACAATGTATCTTTTTCAGCTAACGTCTGATGGGCAATGGCAATACCATGGCACAAAGGACAATGTGACATCAGGGAGTGTTATTAATGGCCAGCAGACTTTGAATCCTGTTGGTGATAAGTCAGATGATTTTACGGTGACCGGGGATCACCAGCAAATTCTGACGCTAACGAAATATGATGAACCAAAGCCATCCATGACTTTGCGGGTCATCAAACAGGATAATCAAAGCCAATATCTTGCAGGTGCAGCGTTCACCCTGCAACCAAGTGCTGGCGAAGCTGAGACGATAACATCATCGGCGACATCTGAGGGACAAGCGTTTGCGACAAAATTAGTTGCAGATGGTACCTATACGATGTCAGAAACAAAAGCACCAGATGGCTATCAAAGCAATCCTGCAAAGATTGCCATTCAGGTAGCTACGACTGGTAAAGAGGCAACCGTCACGATTGACGGTGAGGCATTGAAGCCGGGCGAAAGTAAGAACGGATACACATTAGCGATTGATGGCAGCACGATCACTTTGCAGGCGATTAATCAGCCACTTGCAATTTTGCCGCATACAGGTGGTCAGGGCTATCAGCGATTGCTTGGTATCGCACTGGGATTGATCAGCGCAGCGTTCCTTTTATTACTGGTTGTTTTGATAAAACGACGGGTGGTGAAGCAACATGACTAAATCCTTCCGTCCGTTAGTGATTTTGACCTTTTGCTTGGCACTACTAGTCAGTTTGGCAACGACAACGTTGCAGCAGACACAGGCGGCAACTGTGCCGACCACTGTTGATGTTGTGTTGCATAAGCTGTTGTTTAAAGATACCTTGCCAACTCAACAAGCAAATAACGGGACAACAAAACCCGACTTTTCGCAGGCAGATGTGCCGTTAAACGGTGTGACGTTCACAGTTTATGACGTGACCGCTGACTTTTGGCAGCTTGTCTCCAAAAATGGCGGTGCGATTGAAGCAGCACAAACGACGTTGAGTCAAGATAGCTATCAGCCTGCGAGCTCCAGCCTTATCGCACAGGTTGTGACGGCTGGTCAGGGAGAAGCGTACTTTGGCGATTTACCACTCCGACAGGGGCAGCATGCTGCGGTTTATCTTTTTAAAGAAACGGCGGCACCTAAGAATATTGAAGCCAGTCAGAATCTTGTGGTTGTCATGTCAAGCAACCTTCAACATGGGAATCAATCACGCATTGATTTATTTCCTAAGAACAAAATGGTAAGTCGTCACACCGACGTCCCCAAAAAAGTCCCAAAGAAAACACATCAATTGTTGCCACAAACGGGTGATACAGTTGCAGCTTGGCTTTCAATGCTCGGGTTGATAATCTTCGCGACAGTACTTGCTTTTAACATAAAAAACCAAAAAATTAATAAGTGGGAGAGATAAGAATGAAAAAGACAATTACCAAGAAAGTGCTGACATTAACCAGCACGATCCTAATGACATTACTGATGGTTCTCGGGTTTAATGGCACTCGGGTTCAAGCGGATACGAATGATACGACAACACAAAACGTTGTCCTTACTAAATACGGGTTTGACAAAGATGTTACCGCCATTGATCGTGCGACTGATCAGCCCTGGGACGGCAACGGTGCTAAGCGCTTACAAGGCGTTGATTTCACCGTTTACAACGTGACAGCCAATTATTGGGCATCGCCTAAGGATTATAAAGGTAGTTTTGATAGTGCTCCGGTTGCCGCAACCGGAACGACTAATGACCAAGGAGAACTAGCCGAAGCATTACCGACCCAATCAAAAGATGCCAGCGGTAAGACTCGTGCTGCTGTCTATCTTTTCCATGAAACCAATCCGCGAGCTGGTTATAACACGTCTGCCGATTTCTGGTTAACCTTACCAGCCAAGGCAGCAGCCGACGGGAATGTCTATGTCTACCCAAAGAATGTTCAAAAGACCACCTATGAGCGCACTTTTGTTAAGAAAGATGCTGAGACTAAAGAAGTGCTTGAAGGAGCCGGCTTTAAGATTAGAAATAGTGATGGCAAGTTTTTGAAGTTGACAGATAAAGATGGTCAAAACGTCAGCATCGGCGAAGGATTTATCGATGTATTGGCCAATAACTATCGATTGACGTGGGTTGCTGAAAGCGATGCTACTGTTTTCACGTCTGATAAGAGCGGTAAGTTTGGCTTAAATGGATTTGCTGATAACACCACAACTTACACGGCAGTTGAAACAAAAGTGCCGGATGGTTATGAGGCTGCTGCCAATACAGACTTTAAAGCTGATAATTCGTCTAGCGACATTCTAGATGCACCAAGCGGTATTCTGCCACACACTGGTGGTACTGGCACAGTCATTTTTGCGATTTTGGGCGTTGCCTTAATTGCATTTGGAGCAGTTGCCTATCGCAAGCGCCGCAATGGTTTCTAAAAAGTTAATAAGATAAATGAGTCAAGCAAGAGCGTCGATGGCGCTCTTGTTTTGATATGGCGAGGTAATCAGAGTGACAAAACGAACACGTCGACCTTTAGGCTTGATTGATATTGTGATTGGATGCCTTCTTTTAGCGGGTTTTGGTGTTTTATGCTATCCATTTGCAAGTGATGCTTACGTTTCTTACCAAAATCAGCAAGTCATCGACAGGTATCGACAACAAGAAGCGCGGAAGAATCAGATGGTGTTGCGGCGGGAATATAACGACTATCAGCAAAAAAATAAACAGTTGGCAGCAAGTCAGCAAGTGCCCGGCGTTGCCAGTTTTAATCATGCCGTTAATGATCAAGGAACCGCAAAAACAGCGGCCAAACGCAATCAACAAATCTTGACTCGTCAGACAGTTGCTCAGTTGACGATTCCCAAAATTGGCCTTAGTCTGCCGGTTTTTAATCATACAAGCGATTGGCTTCTACAATTTGGCGCCTGTTTATTGGATGGTACAAGTTATCCAACTGGTGGTAAAAATACCCATGCTGTCATTTCAGCGCATCGTGGTGTGCCAAACGCTGAACTTTTTACCCGAGTACCAGCGTTAAAAAAAGGCGACAAGTTTTTTATTAGCATAGGCAATCATAAATTGGCTTACCAAGTCTTTAAGCGCCAGGTTATTGAGCCAAGTGATACCCGGCAGCTAAGAATTGTGCCGGGACAGGATCTTGTGACCTTAATGACCTGCACGCCTTATATGATTAATTCTCATCGATTGTTGATAACGGGTCGCCGAATTCCTTACGTTAAGGCAGATGACGAGGCCTCAAGTTGGGCGGTTTGGTGGAACAAATTAAAGCTAATAGTCGCACTTTTAGGCGCGGTGATCATTTTAGGCGTGATCGGTTTCGTAATGCGCAGTTTGATGCTTGGCCGAAAGCATTATTTGCTGGAAGTACCGGCTGAAGCCACACAGGTCGTGGTGAAACGAGGTCGACATATACATTCTTTTAAATCAGATCAAACTGGGGTGACTGACATCAGCCTGCCTGGTAATCATTATCGAGTCGTAATTGTCACGCCACTTGGCCAGACTAAGTATAAGGCTTATGTCAAAAAAGTTCGGGATAAAAGCTTTCAATTAAAAGAAGATCATTAGGATCTCAAAATTTGTCTAATATCTTTTTGGGTTACTTTAAATTAGGAAAGAATCAATATTTTAAGACTGATATTGAGTTTAATAAACTGAAACCGGCCAACTTATTTAAACACTATGTCTGTATATTTCAAGCATTTGAAGCAAGACGATGCAACATGAATGAGTATTAGAAAAACGGGTTCATCAGAGACGACTTTCCATAGTAGAAGTCGTCTTTTTTGATATTTCATTTTTATTGGATGATTTTTATCCAATAACACAAAAAAAGGCGTATCGAAAATCGACACGCTCGAAGTAATGGCGTTAACAGTAAGCTACGGGTTTCTTAAGAATTAGACGTACTTCTATCACTTCTAACCAAAGTATAACAAAACTGCTTGCTAATGAATACTTAATGACATGAAATAAACACTGTATGAGTTTGGACACTAAAAAGTTCTTCGACTTACTCGGTTGAATTTGTTTTAAAAACCCTAGGCGATTTGAATACCAGCTTCTAAGGTATTATCCAATTTATAGATTCGTTCAACATCAATGACCACCACGCCAGCGCGTGGGAAACGATCAAAGATGTTAGTTTTATCTAGAATCTGATTAGCAAAGTCATCTGCTTCATGAATATGAGCCGTTCCCTCAAAGCGAAATCCCTTTTGAGCGCCTCTATCAGCAACCGCAACCGCCGCCAAATGGTTGTTCGAGAGATTATTATAGGCCTGCCTAAAGGTGTGCTCAAAGTAGATTAAATGTGAGTCATCTAAGACATGTAGTGAACCCTTGGGACCAACTTGAGGTTTGCCATCTTTTCCTGTTGTTGCTAGAAAGGGGAGCTGATTCTTTAACATATTTTTCATTTCTTCTGTAAGGTTTACCATTTGATTTTCTCCTATCAACGTAATACTGGCTATTTATTTACTTTTAGTAAATATATTGTTGAGATACTATTTTGTCAATCCTATGTCCCAAGATGAACATCGCAGACTAGGATCACGGAAGGTTTAAAAAGATTCCCTTGTTTTGTAAATTGGTTAAGCAAACATGTTTATATCGTTGGTCATGCTCAGGATAGATGGGTATTGTGAGTGCAACCGGATTGAGTTGTTTGTATGCTGGGCAATGTTGACCTCGATACAGAGGATCATACCATTTCTGATCTGGATGATAACCTCGTTTTTCCATTTCACGTAACACAATACAGTGAAATTGAAATAATTTATATGGGGAATGTGCAAATACGTAATTAACGGTAGCGTGTTTCCGTCCCCATCCATTACCGCGAAGCGCCGCAATTTCACGATGCTGTCCCAATAATTGTTGTCTTGGGAGTTGCTGAATTAAATCTTGATGCCATAAACGCACGTTACGGCTTCCTTTCTTGAAAACTAGTCTTAATATTTGTGCCATTTGGAGGATTACAGTACTGAACCATTTTATGACGAAGCGCCTTTTCTATAGGTTCATCGGCAGTATAAGCAATGGGATTTGCGCCTACTCGGATTGTCTGATCAATTTGTTCAATTTTGTTGGTGTGATTGATTATATTGCTCTTGCAAAGGAATGATATCCTTTTTTGCTGTCTTTGGAGCAGCGATTGCACCCTCCGCATGAACATATACACGGTTTATTAAGATGGCTTTGAAAGTGAAGTCGTGCTACCTAATTTTGAGTCGTTTTAGCCTAACTAATACCTATCATGCCGAATTTGTTATTGGATCGTTTAAGTGTAGAAGCAACTAAATTTGTTCGATTAATTAGTTGAAAATTCTTGGGATTGCCCATGTATTTTTTAGTCTGGTTATTAGCTTTTATGTTTGATCTGCTTATTTCTGATCGCAAACACCCACAACTGCGAGTGAATCCTTTTTGAAGTCGTTGACTGTCAACAATACATTTATTTCCACATTGACATTGACAGAGCCAAAGCGCGTTTCCATTAGAACTGCTTCCCAAAAAACTAATGACTGTGAGTCGTCCAAACGTTTGATTGGCCAAATCGATACGCTTTTGCATACTAATCTCCCCGTTTGATAAGAAGGTACTTAAAGAGTTGTTTTCAATTGATCTAATCGCCATTGGCACCATGAAATAAAGGCTAATTCGTCAATCTTTGGAATGCCATAGGTTCTAGCATACGTTAACTTTTGAGTGGTAAGTAGTTGATCATAGGGTTTGCTAATAATACCAACCACAAGGATATCGACATTTTTGTCAATCCCGTTGACAGGTTTTGCTCCTAGAATAATTGCTAACTGTTGTGCCTGGAAACGACGAAAAGATCGCAAACGGCCGGTAAAGAGAATTCGTTTGCCCCTTAAATCTATCATGATGTTTACCTCTCACTAGGGGGAACGTTTGCTAGATCTTCTGCCTGATACTTTTCGATGCGATATAAGGTTACTGGTGCAATACCTAACATGCGAGCAATTTGTCGCTTGGTCAGAGTTTCATCTCCGTCTTTCTTCCTATTTAAAAGGCGACAGGCTTCTTTATAAATATAGCGTTTTTGACGATTAGGTGAATGAGGACCATATTCGCGAATTTTTCCCTTATATTTGCCCTGGCGTTTGGCAATTTCTATGCCTTGTTGTTGCCGTATCTTAATAGTTTCGCGCTCTTCTTGAGCAATATACTTATATAGTTCGACAATAATTGTCGTAATCAAGTTACGAAGGTTAGGATCTTCAATACTTGCAAAGCTAGGCAGATTTAGAACATTCAATTGAGCTCCACGATGGCGAATGGTTTCGATGATGTCAGTCAAATCATGAGAATTGCGACCAAGTCGATCAAGGCTCAATACCACTACTTCATCATCATCACGAATATAGTCTAACATTGCTTTTAGTTGAGGACGATCGGCATTTTTACCTGAAAGCTTCTCTTGAAAGATTTTATTAACACCGGCATCATGTAGCTGCTCAATTTGACGTGCAAGATTTTGATCACGCGTACTAACACGCGCATAACCGATTTTAGCCAATTCTAGGTCGCCTCCGGGTCACTTATATGTAACTAATAATACTCCCTTATCACTTTAGTTACAATAGGGTACACCCTATTGTAAAACAATGAGGATACTTCCCAAGCTGATCCTCAGTCCAGCTATTTTGTCCAGAAAGAAGCATTGGCAAGAACATTCTCAGTACACCCAAACCCATAACAAAAGATGAAATCTCCAAGTGCTACTTTTGATCCAAAGTAAGCTTATCGGTATCTCCGTTACCAGCAAACTGGAAAGTAATAGTATCACCGTCTTTGAAGCTAAGATCAACCGGCTTATTTGGCTCTACTTGAATTGAGGTGTTTTGATCACCATTGATGCCTGGCAAGAATGTCAATGGTCCGGACAAAAATTCTTCGGTTCTGCCGAATGCGTATGGTTGTCACTTAAATTCACGCATTATCAGATCTTTTATCAGCGTTTAATCTTGTTTAACGTGCCAGAGGTACGACAAACAAGCCCTGGCATCTGGTGCTTTCCCCAGGGCTGTGCGCCTATTGAAAGGTTACTTATGCAGCTGCTGACTTTCTTTTGAAAGCACCGCGACCGTTGGTCTCGCGATCATGATTGTAAAAGGTTGAAAGATTTACGCTACCAGACAACATTTGCATGATAAAAGCCGAGACAATTAATATCTCGGCTTGGTTGATCATGATATGCTAGTGGGTCAACGCGCGCTTGACGCCACGTTGCTCGAAATCTTTTTGATAGTTGGTTAAAGCCGTGTAGATCTTGGCGGCTTCTTCGTCATTACCGCGTAATTCAAACAAGCCGATCACAGGCGAATTGAAGCGGCGGGCATAGTGCTTGGCCGTCAAGCCAAATTGGGCATTGAAGTTGCGATTGCCAGAGCCGACGATCCCAAGCAAGTTCTCGGTATTGCCGGCATCGAGTTCATCGCGAAAGTCCAAGGTCATCACTTCTTTGTAGCCGTTGTTGATGCCGTCTCCTCCATCTAAATAAGTCGGTACCATCGCAAAAAACGGTTGATCCATAATTCTGACATCCACAGATTCAGAGTATTCTACAGCGTTGATTTGATAAGCGTCAGCGTTTTTTGCGTGTTGTTGCTCTGCATAGGCACATAGGCGCTTCACAAACGCGCGGGTATTACCAGAAATCGAAACATAAAATAAATTGATCATTTGTCGTCCCCCGCAGTTGGGTCAGAGATGACGTCAATGTTGTAATCATCATCACTCATCGCTTCCACTTGACCTAACAAGTAGCCGTTGCCGACTTGGGAGAAGAAGTCGTGGTTGGACGTGGTGGTGTTGATCCCGTTCATGATGATCGGGTTCACGTCAGACGCCGTGGTTGGGAACATGCTGTCTTTGCCCAGGTTCATCAAGGCTTTGTTGGCGTTATATTTCACAAAAGTCATGACTTCTTTGGTCCAGCCGACTTGATCGTAGCAAAGGGCGGCATATTTTTCTTCGTTGGCGTAAAGCTTGTACAACAAGTCGTAAGCCCAGTCGTCTTGTTTTTGCTTTTCAGCGTCGGACAATTGGTTATAAGCGATTTGATATTTATAGCCGATGTAAGTACCATGCACGGATTCATCCCGCAAGATCAACTTAATGATTTCAGCGACGTTGTTGAGCTTGTTATTGCCTAAATAATACAGTGGCGTGTAGAAACCTGAGTAGAATAAGCAAGTTTCCAAGAAGACATTGGCGACTTTTTTATGCAAGGGATCTGGGTCATTGCGATACAAATCTACGATCCACTTGGCTTTGTTTTGCAAGTATTCTTCAGAGTCGGACCATTGGAAAATTTCATCGATTTCCGGTTGGGTGTTCAACGTGGAGAAAATGGTGGAGTAAGACTTAGCATGGACTGATTCCATGAATTGGATGTTGTTCAAGACTGCTTTTTCATGCGGGGTGATGGCACCAGTGGTCAGCGCGCGCATGCCGTCTTGGCTTTGCACCGTGTCCAATAAGGTCAAGCCACCGAAAACATGCCCGACCACCCATTGATGGGTATCGTCTAGTTCGCGCCAGTCGTCCATATCATTCGACACCGGCACGCGGGTATCCAGCCAGAACTGCTCCGTTAATTTTTCCCAAGTTGCTTTGTCGACAGCGTCTGAAACGCGGTCCCAGTTGATCGCCTGATAATTTTCCATAGTTGATGTGCATCCTCTCTGAATTGACGTTAAAATGTCAGTTGCGCGTAAATTTTACCACAGCTACGCACAAGCCAAAAACTGCAAGATGTTGTTTGTGCTTTGACCGTAACCACAATATACAGTATCATAGCATTATTCTCAATGCTAAAAAACAAAGGAGCGTTCGCCATGGGCCTCAAAGACATCGATCCAGAACAAGTGACGTATTTCAAACTCAATAATGAAATTAATATTCCGGTGAATGGGCAGATCCCATTGGCCAAAGACAAAGAAGCCTTGGCTGCTTTCTTCAAAGAAAATGTCGATCCCAATACCTTAACTTTCGACAGTCTTAAAGACCGCTTGGACTATTTAGTTGACCACAACTATTATGAAGTCGACTTTTTAAGCAAGTATTCGCTTGGATTCATGGAACAACTCCGCGATTATTTAGCCGCGCAAGACTTCCACTTCCAATCCTTTATGGCCGCCTACAAGTTCTACGCCCAATACGCGTTAAAAACTGACGACAACGACCATTACTTGGAATCGTTTGAAGACCGCGTATTTGCCAACGCCTTATTCTTCGCTGGCGGTGACGAAAACCTTGCCCAAAGCTTAGCCGATGAAATGATCCACCAACGCTACCAACCAGCCACCCCATCGTTTTTAAACGCTGGTCGCGCGCGCCGTGGTGAATTAGTTTCTTGTTTCTTATTGCAAGTGTCCGATGACATGAACGCGATCGGCCGGGCCATCAACTCCGCATTGGAACTGTCTCGCATCGGCGGTGGCGTTGGGATCACGCTTTCCAACTTGCGTGAAGGCGGCGCCCCGATCAAAGGCATTGAAGGCGCAGCTTCTGGCGTTTTACCGGTGATGAAGTTATTGGAAGATTCCTTCTCATATTCCAACCAACTCGGCCAACGCCAAGGCGCCGGTGTGGTGTATTTGAACGTGTTCCATCCTGACATCATCGCTTTTTTAGGGGCAAAAAAAGAAAATGCCGATGAAAAGTATCGCTTGAAGACCTTAAGCCTCGGCGTGATCGTGCCAGATAAGTTCTACGATTTGGTCAAAGCCGACGCTGATATGTACTTATTCTCGCCATATTCTGTGGAACGCGAATATGGTCAGCCTTTCTCTTACATCGACATCACCAAAGAATATGACAACTTGGTAGCTAACCCGAACATCACCAAGAAAAAGATCCGTGCCCGCGACTTGGAAACCGAAATCTCCAAGCTACAACAAGAATCCGGCTATCCTTACATCATGAACGTGGATACTGCCAACAATGCTTCGCCAATTGCCGGCAAGATCATCATGTCAAACTTGTGCTCTGAAATCATGCAAGTGCAAACGCCAAGCGTGTTGAACAACCGCCAAGAATATGATGTGTTAGGCACAGATGTCTCGTGTAACCTCGGCTCCACCAACATCCCGAACTTGATGCAAAGCCCAGACTTTGAAAAATCCGTCGATGCGATGGTGCGTGCTTTGACCTACGTCACCGACCACTCGGCCATCGACGTGGTGCCATCGGTGCAAAATGGTAACGACTTGGCGCACTCCATCGGCTTAGGCGCGATGGGCTTGCACACCTATTTTGCCAAGCATCATATGCACTACGGCAGTCCTGAATCATTGGACTTCACCAACCAATACTTCTTGTTGCTGAACTACTACAGCTTAAAAGCCTCCAACCAAATCGCGCGTGAACGCGGCGTGGTGTTTCATAACTTTGAAGCTTCCAAGTACGCCGACGGTAGCTACTTCGAGAAGTATTTGAATCAAGACTGGTCGATCAAATTCGATTCCGTTGCCGAACAATTCAAAAACATTCATATCCCCACTAAGCAAGACTGGGCTGACCTTAAAGCTGCCGTGATGAAAGATGGGTTATACCATCAAAACCGCATGGCAGTGGCACCAAACGGTTCGATTTCTTATATCAACGACACAAGTTCCAGCTTGCACCCGATCGTCAACCGCATCGAAGACCGCCAAGAAAAAACCATCGGCACGATTTACTACCCAGCTTCTGGCTTAGCCAATGACACATTGCCCTATTACCAATCTGCCTATGACACCAACATGTGCAAAGTGGTCGACGTTTACGCGGCGGCTCAACAACACGTCGATCAAGGGATGTCCATGACTTTCTTCATGCGCTCCACGATTCCAGTTGGCACGTACCCTTGGAAAGATGGCCGCACGAACAAAATGACCACCCGGGATCTCAACATTTTACGCAACTACGCCCATGCGAAAGGCATCAAGTCGATTTACTACATCCGCACCTTCACTGATGATGACTCGGAAATCGGCGCTAACGCTTGCGAAAGTTGCAGTATCTAACTAAAGGTTGAAAGTATCAAATAGACCGTAACCATTGATGTCAAACGGTTATGGCACGATATATTACTAGTTTCCACTTCATTGAGCATTACCGAGTAGCCTGGCCAGGCTACTCGGTAATGCTTTTATAAATTCGTCAAAAATAATTGGATGTAAGCTGATTCCTGAGACAACTTTTAAGAGAGGGTATAATGAATAAATCGTCTCTCAAAAGGAAGGAATTTTTACATGCCAACTCGTTTCGACAAAGAATTCAAAAAAACATTATCAACCTATATAAGCAAGGCGAATCAGCTGCCCAACTGGCCAGAGAATATGGCATTGGCTATTCAACAGTTCATAAGTGGATCCAGGGCCAGGCCAAAACTCAATCCGGTAAATCGCCAGACGAAATCAAAGCGATGGAAAAGCGACTGGCTTCGCTGTCTGAGGAGAACGAAATCCTAAAAAAAGCCCTGGGCTTCCTTGCGCAGAAGTAACCAATATCTTTGATTACATTCACCAAGAAAGCCATCACCACCAGGTAACCAAGATGTGCCGAATCCTCGGTGTTTCCAGAGCTCAGTATTATCGTTATCGATCCCCCAAACCTTCAAAACGCCGGGCCGAAGATGCGAGCTTGAAACAACGGATTCTGCGGATCTTTGCGGAATTTAAGCAGCGATACGGTGTTATGAAGATCCACCATGAATTGAATCTGGAACTTCAACCACTGCAGCTTCGGTGCAGTCCATGACGGATTTCCCGGCTCATGAAGGAACTAGATATCCACTCCGTTACCGTCAATAAGTGGAAAGCGGCTTCGGCTTCCAAAACCAAGGTTGAACAGCGTCCCAACTTGCTTAAGCAGGATTTCTCGACCACTGGTTTAAATCAAAAATGGACCGCTGATATGACCTATATTCAAACGAAGCGTAATGGCTGGTGTTACTTATCAACCATCATGGACCTGCACTCACGACGGATTATCGGCTATTCGTTCTCAAAAAAGATGGATACTGATTTAGTCTTAAAGACCCTTGAAAGCGCGGTTAAAAATCGAACCATTACTGGGGACCTGATTATCCATACGGATTTAGGATCACAGTATACCAGCGATGATTACAATCAACGTTTAACTGAGCTACATATCCGCCACTCATACAGCCGTAAGGGTTGTCCGTATGATAATGCGCCAATGGAATCCTTTCACGCTTCCCTCAAAAAGGAATGTGTTTATCCAGTGCCGGTCTTTGAAGATTATGAAACTGCCGTTGCCGTCCTTTTTGAATATGTGCATGCTTTCTACAATAGGAAGAGAATTCATAGTTCACTGGGCTACCAGACCCCCTTACAAGTTGAAATTGCAACACTTACGAGCCAAATGGCCGCCTGACTTAATGCTTTCCAGGGTTCAAATAAGTTATTAATCGCAATTGATGATTTATTTGAGCTGTGGAAGGTAAACGCGGTTCTGAATGTCTCTTAAAATCTGTCTCAAATATTGACTTCAATCCACTAAGCTAAAAATAGCCATTAGGGTATACCCTAATGGCCGTTTTTATTCAACTATTAATGAATTAACCTTTATATTCGACTTTATTCTTAACATCGCCAGTTTCTTGCATTTCATGAAAATTATCATAAGAAATTGAAATCATGTCTTCAAGTGCTGGTTCCGTAAATGAACCCATATGAGGTGTAATCAAAACTTTGGGATATAGTTTCATTAATGATTGCACACTACTATTAGGAACCTCAGCAAGACTATTAAACTTATGACCATTAATTCTAGTTTCATCAATAACAACATCAGCACCATAACCAGCAATTTCATTATCTTCAACGGCTTTAGCAACTGCATTCGTATCAGCTAATTGACCACGAGCCGTGTTAATCAAAAATGCTGTCTCTTTCATTTTCTTTAAGAAGTCACTGTTGATTAAGTTATCATTTTTACCTGGAAAATATGGGACATGAACAGAAACAATATCTGAGCTTTGAAGTAAATCATCTTCACTGACAAATTTGACATATTGACGAGCAAAATCTGATGGATATGGATCATAGGCTAAAACCTTGGCACCGATTGATTTCCACATTTTTCCCTCAATAGCACCAATTTTCCCTGCACCGTAAATTCCCACTGTTAAGCGATTAAACTCAGTAGAGAAATAGTAAGGGCTTACAGTAAAATCGCCTTGATGAACTGCATCAACTGCAGCCACAACATGTCTTGTTAGCGCTGCACCTAGAGTAAAAGCTAAATTAGCGACTGCATAAGGAGAATAGTTTGGCACACGTGCAATTTTAATATCTAATTCTTTTGCAGCTTTTAAATCGTAATGATTAAAACCTACTGTTCGAGTAAAAACCCAATTGATGCCATATGATTTAAATTTTTTTAAGTTCTGTTCATCGCAAGCACAGTTTGCACGAACCAATACTGCATCGCAGCCCTCAGCTTCAGTAACATTATCATGATCCAAATAGGCATTAACCAATTTTAGATCATAGTGATATTTGTTTAACTTTCTAAAATAAGGCTCTTCAATCGGGCGGACACCATAACATACAATCTTCATTACGTTCACACTTTCTATTTAATGAAAAATACCTGCTTGATTTAAAATATTTAAAATTGCAATCCATATTGGCATCATGACTACTGCAGAAATCGTTGATAATAGTGAAGCATTGGAAGCCAAAACTGCCTCACGATCATAAGAAATAGCATATGCAGAAGCAACTGCAGCAGTTGGCGTAGCCATCATAATAACAATAGTACCAATGGCAACGAAGTTAAGTGGCATAATATGAGTTAAGTCAAGGATGACTAAAATAATAATGTTAATCAAAGGTACCAAAAAAACTTTATTGAATGAATAGTACCAAGAAAGCTTATTGGCAGCTGCTTGTTTAACAGAAATTGAACCTAACGTACAACCAATAGCTAACCATGCTAATGGCGAAGCTAAACTAGCCAGGTAGTTTAATGGTCGCCAAAGCCAAATTGCTGTTTGGTCAATTCGATAAAAGGCCACTGAAGTCATACCACCAGCAGCAACACCATTCTTCATTAGTGGTACCGTTACCTGAGGCATTGCACCTTGAATTAACCAAAGAAACAAACCCAAAAAAGTAGCAATAACAATTGGATTTAGGAACATCTTTTTGATGTTACTTACTTCCATTTTTAATCCACTCATTTTGATATAAGCATAAGAGTAAAGGAAAATCCTATAACCGATATTAAAAATAGAAGAATAAATTACTCCTTCAGGTCCAAAGATAGCACCGACAATTGGAATTCCAAAAAAAGTAGTCGATCCAAATGTGGTTAATATTGCCATTACATCACGCTTGCTTTTATTTTGCTTGGGGTACATTAACGGTGTTAAAAAGATCAGAATAATGTAAACTAAAATTCCCCAAACTAATACACCCATTCCTTGATGTAAAGATTTTTGATTAATTGGTTGCATAAATGAGTTGAAGGCTAAAGCTGGTAAAGCCACAGCTAAAACTACTTTAGTAAGTACCTTGCCAAAGTTTTCTCCCAACGTTCCTCTCTTACGCAGCCAAAAACCAAGCAAAATAATAAAAATGGTAGAAGTAATTGCGGAGACAATCGACTGATTGGTAAAAGTCTTCTCAATAGCAGATAAAATATTCATTTTCTCCCTCCAAAAAATATAGCATTACATGTATACACCTTGTATACAACCATATTTTAAAAGTTACGCTTACTTTGTGCAAGCGCTTTTTGAATTCGACGAGTTAAAACAATATATTCAGCCTCAAATGGCTTCTAATGTACACATAAATTTTCTGATTGGTTCTGGTTCGTCTATACCGGTGATTCCGACCATGGGAAATACATTTAACCAATACAAAAAAGAAGCCCATGCTGAATTTGAAGCTCTATTCTCTAAGAACCTGTCTAGTATCTTTTAAGAACTATCTTCAGGAAGGCCAATACAACCATTTGAAGACTGCTGTTAAGGGCACGTTCACAGTTTTTCCAAAGTCGCCGACATTTGTCTAGCCAACTCCATGAACGTTCAACGATCCATCGTTGCGGTAACACCGTGAACATATGCAACTCGTTGCGTTTAGCTACCGTCGTCTTAGCATTCAAAATGAGCTTCACCTGATCCGCAAAGTCATTGCCAGTGTAGCCACCATCAACCATGACATGC